>JGI24158J21664_10003696_pt1 | contig 19353 bp, 11 predicted proteins | sample Ectturendosymbi3_FD_21664 | JGI IMG/M metagenome (IMG submission 21664) | reverse complement strand
CTGCCAATCAACAAATTTTCCTTTGTTATATTGTTTTTCCTCATTGGCAAAATGTCTACGCGGGCCGGATGAAATGGCTTCGCGGGCCGGATTTGGCCCGCGGGCCGTAGTTTGGTGACCCCTGCACTAGAATAATAACTGTTCTTTGGTGAAAGTTGTAATATACTGCATTGAATTTCGCTCTTATTAGCTCATGGAATAGAACTGCACCAAATTATTTACTTTTGTGCGACGCCCTTGGAAAATCGAAACGACACACCAGGGCATTGTGATGCACAGTTTGAGAACCATGCGGATACATAATGTCTTTTAAATGAAAAACGTCTGTCCCAGGGCCAATTTTACCTAGCAGATGGATGGATTAATTTGCGTGTGGGTTCATTAAGTGGCTTCTGCTGTATAATGATAGAAATTAGTTTTAATGTCTGATCAAGTAACTGGGCAATGTGCATTGTACAGTCATCTTTTTTTAATGTATCTACAACATATCTCAAGTTAGCTCCCCTGCCATAATTTACTCAGTTGTTTTAGCCCTATTAAAACTCTTTCTAATAAGCTGGAAATGTAGTTTGCAAAACAACCCTAATGCAACTCAGCTGACCTATATGCTTATATTATGGTGAAGACCAACTCAATTTATGTTTCTTACACTGCAAAAACATACGTAACGTGAAGGTTATTCTTATAATCTTAACCCATTTCTCTGAACCTACGATTGCTGGTGCTTTAATTCTGTTCTATTTACCTATTGGGTCTATTTGCTTGTGTGTCTGTTAAAAAACTTAAATGTCAGTTTTTTCATGCGTTTGGTAACCTTTGATAACAAATATGCCAAACTAAGACAATCTGCAAGTTACAATTTAAACCATTCAGTTGTGATGCACTTGGTATAAAGATGAAACCAAATATCAAGATAAATATCATAATTTGTAGCCCACTCATATGTGGACATATTCCTCTTACAATGCAGAACTTAGTGCGTGGCACAGTGTTTTTCAACCTTAAGCCAGACTCGCTTATTATAGCTCTGGTGTACTTTTGTTATTTCTGAGTTGCAAAAAGCTTAACTCAGCTAATCACTTGTGATTACATTGGACAGTGAGACTAGCACTACTTTTGTTTATGTTTGCATTGCCTTTTCAAAATCTTCAATGCAGAATGTCCAAGGTCATGTTGGTTGCCCTGTGTTTCAAACTTGCAAAAACTTTTTCATTCATGGTGGTTGGCTAGTCTAAGATGTTGTAATTCTAGTAATATATTTTCGATTAAAATTCTAACTTTTATGCAGTAACTGTGAAAAATGTACGGCTGTAAGTCATATTGTTGCGATCGGAAAGCCCGAGCGGCAAGTGCGCAAAGCTTCAAACTGTGACAACAAGCAACAATAGAGATCATTGAGGAGATCACTCTATTATTGCTTGTTCGCGCCACATATATATTGGCGTTACTCTTCACGCACACCCCGTTCATGGCGAATCGCGCATTCAACGCAACACCAACGGAGAGATTGCAACAACACCCCCTCCCTCTTACAACGAACCGCACCGATCGCACGTTCTTGTGAGGGTTGCACTTGACATGGCCTTCACATCCTGTTCGCAGCACCATTTTGCTGCGACCGGAAAGCCTGAGCGGCAAGTGCGCAAAGCTTCACACTGTGGCAGCACGTAACAATAGAGATCAACCGACGAGATCACTATTATTGCTTGTTATTCTTCGCGCACATCCCGTTCATGGTAAATCGTAACATTCAACGCCACACCGACCGAGAGGTTGCAACAATACAAATGGACTTTTGGAATTCTGGTGCATTTGGATTATTGTTAGAGATTTTGTTGTCCTTTGGTGGCAGGATTTTCATTGCCTGGGAGAAGCATTTTGACTGCGTTTGTGCCACATGCGTCTTCGTGCTGTTCTTTGTGCACTTTCCATTCGCGGTGCATCACGCGTGTGACGCCGCACCGACCAATTGGCCGAAACAGTATGATTCCTCTTTCATAAGAAAATGCATGGAGATTTTGTTTTCAACTGTATCTTTTGTTTATGGCAAGCCTATTGCATCTTGAAGCATTCAATTGCAGAAGTTAACGGAGGTGTTTGACAAAGTTCAATATGCATCTGACAATCTGATTGAAGTCCTATCCCAACACACTGGAATGACCTGTGCCGAAGTTGGTTCGTGGTTCAGAGTTGCTCGAGCGCTGGCCAATGTTATGGATGAAAGTATGGGAGATAAAGAAGAAATTGTGAGCAAAATTTTGTAGATTTTGTTTTTTGCAAACAAAATAGCATTGGCTCAAACATGACATAGTAGCTAGCTGGTAAAACGTCTGTTTTTACAAGAATGGTAGATAGGCGTCGGAATGTGGTGTCATATGTTCGTCAGTGGACGCGTCATTCAACGGGGCGCTACAAAAATTTGTGTAGTCAGTTGTCCCAGACTCCCCCCTTGGGCCAATGTAGTGTGGTGTCATATGTTTGTCAGTGCATGTGCTTATATGGACGTTTATTTATTAAGCTTGTATTTGTTTCGTGTTTGGAAAAATTGTTTCTGCTAATTCGTTAGCAAAACTTCCTCATCGATTCGCAAACCGGGGGATGCAGCAGCACCAGACGCCATCTGCTCAAATGAAACTCCAACGTGCATAAACTCAAATGAAAACCTGCTCCACTGGATGTCCCGTTAGTTCGTATGCATTATTTATCAACAGATTTTGTGGAGAATGTTCCGTCGATGCGTCGACTCATCTCGAGTGCGCGACGAGGACATTGAGCTCATGAGCGATTTGCTTGAAGCTGACGGTTACGCCATCTTCAGAATATTCCAGTGTTGGTCGGCGCGCTTCGGCCTCGCAAACGAAACGACCCTTCGTTACGCTGACGGCGAAGATCTTTGGAGCATATTTGCCGTCTACAGCGAAGATGAGAATTATTCTACGCATTCTTCAGAATCTGAAACCGATGAAACTTGTGAAGTTAGTCAATCTGCCTGGAAGCGACGTTTATCGGGTTTAATTTCTACTATCTCGATTCATGTTTAATTTCTACTATCTCGATAACGTGGCTCATGCTGCCTTGCAGACAAACGACTTGCAAGATTACAGAAAGATCGAAGAAAATACAGGTAAACCAAAGTTATGTTTTCAGCTCAAAGCTTAGAATATGTTTGGTTGCTACTGTGATGTTCTCATAATGGTTGTTATGCTGATGCCTTCGCATGTATTTACAGTGTTGTTTGTACTGATTACTACTTTCCCGAATATCTTATGTTTCATTGATACAATTGTGTCAAACTAAATGCATTGTGTGAATACGACATGTTCATACTGTGAATGTAGAATTATAGATATAAGATCAGAATTTAAGGCTTATGTTTCCAGCTTATAAATTTTTAAAAAATTGTCTTATTTTAGATGGCTTAAAGCATTTAGATATACTTAACGCTATTCTAGATGTATCTCTTTACAATACGCGTTAACCGATTTATGTGTTAGGCAGTTGAAATTAGGTGACAGAGACAATGCTGAAAAAAGCGTCAAATTTCCGTTTTTACTGTTATTGCCAATCAAACATTTATTTTTGTGTAAACAATTTTCACAGTGGCAGTATGGTCTGTAATATTTAGTGGCGTAGAAACGTTAAGGTCCAAAACTGTCATGTGGATTCCACAATGCAGTTACTTGGATGAACCGAGGCATTAAAACTGAAGTTCCTTTCACCTAATGTTTTGCCCAGTTGTTGATGAAAAGGCCCATAATAACCTTGAAAAATGTAATATGGATGTTGCTTATCTTTTTGCAGACTTCTACCCTTAGAAAAATGCTGAACTTTCTTTTATATTATGTTGTTAAACTGTTACCTAGGACCATTGTAAACCCAAGATGGTTTGATTCGAAGTTACTATGTTACGCATCCTACTAGTGTAGGAATGAAAGTGAACTTTTTAGTAATTCTGTGTATCGTTGAGCTTTTGTTAATAATTTTTTTATTTTTTGTTTCCTTTTTTTGTGTAAGTTGCCTTTTGCTTGAAGTTCAGTTTAATTAAATTAGGAACATTTTGTGACAGCCAGATGATATACATATGTTTTCTGAAAATAAGCGCATCACTTCTGCCGGCAGCATCACAAAAAATATGAAGTACGGATTGTTTCAGTAGGAAGCCCAGATGTCTCTTTATCTTTGCCTCTGCTCAATAGGTAAAGTGCAGCGTGTCCTCTCAATAATATCTACAAATCCGTATCACTGCCGTGAAAGGGGCCGTTTTCAAAAGTTATTGTATGTGTATAGTTGCTGTTTGTAATGCTTGCAGTGCTCAGGCTCTATTATTTACCTTAGTGAAATTTTACGTGGTGTTGACCACTGAACACTGTCAACATTCTTTGCCGTGTTTCACCTTCGAGGATTTTTCTACAGCTCTGCATACTTCAGTAGTTAGTGGCGCTTTACCGTTTTTGTTCCACGTACCACTTAGTGAATACAGTGAATATAAATCGAAGAGCAAAAAAGTCCTCTCTCTCACCAATGTTTCTAGACCAAGTCATCATTACCACCAAATATTGCAACAAAACATTGTCGTGTTCACTTCGTTGAGAAACGCTTGTCTCTAGTAAACGCACCAAATTTATTAATTTAAATTCATATGGTCGTGGAAGTTTCACCTACACCCTTGGTACGCCATCTCGCTGTGGTATATCCCAATAAATCAAGGGTGGTGAACCTGCGGCCCGCGTGAGCATTTAATATGACCCGCATCAGAATTTTCGTTATGAGAGTTAGACCACAAAATCGCGCCAAAATGAAAATTCCATGAGAAGCAGACATGTAGACAGTAAATCAAGAGAACTCTCTCGCTCCTTGACATAGTTTTATCTCTTTATTTTCCTTTCGAAGCTAAATCTAGAATTTGGGATAAAATTACTTAATTTTGCGGCCCGCAAGCGATTTTCTGTAATTCATGCTGCCCGCAATAGCAAATAGGTTCCCGTCCCTGCAATAAATGATTCGATACGCACATTGGTGAGTCGCACACCCGGTTGAATAGCACTGGTGCAGAGCTTTTACTGCGTCAAGCGAGTTGACTTCGCGTCTAGCTTTGTTGTGTTACAATAGCTAATCAGTCGCACCATATAAAGAGACCCGGTTTGTTGGTGACTCTTTGTCAAAAAAGTTTCTTCCATGATAAGTTTGCTTACCAAGCTGGTCAGTATTGACAGTGTGGCGCGAATGTCATAGACCGTTTATTTAGAGATATGTCGAAAACAAGATTTGTTTCGTTCAAAGACAACAGAACGATTGTATGCGTTTTACGGCTTCCTGATGCTTTCATTTTTTGTACCTAATGACCCTAAGCCCGTACCTAGATAACAAATCCACAGTTTTTCGCAATAGACATGTAATGTTATTCATCCTTGAATGACCCTGTTGCAACTTCTCAGTCAGCTTGGCATTGAATGCGCGATGCACCACGAACGGGATGTGCGCTAAGAATAGCACTTACGTGTACGTGGCGTGAACAAGCCATAATCGAGTGAGCACAGCGTGTGAACTCAATTGTTGCTTGCTGCCACAGTGTGAGCGTTTGGAGCGCTTGCCGCTCGGGCTTTCCGATCGCAACAGCCCGAAAACTAACCAGTAAAATCGCGTAAATCGTCACAGAATTTTCAGTCGCCATGGACCGTATATCCCTAGAACGTTTGCTTCAAAAATGCGGCAACTCTCCCTTGTTTATTGACTACAGCTCGGGCCGAGCGCTTAAGTACTATCAGTAAACATTAAAAGTTAAAACCAGTGCCAAGGCACAGTTTAAAACTATCAGATCTGTCACTTTCTTTTGGAGGACTTGGACATGGTTTGGTACGTCACTACCTGTACTTATGTATCGACATACTGATGGCAGTGGGGGCACAGAATTCCCCTTTATTTATGGAGAAAAAGGCTTCATATATGTCAGTTTCTTTAGTGGAAAGTGTATGCATGAGGATGTTGTGCGAGTGCTACTTCGTTTTTATGCTTAAGCAGATGTAGGAAATTACGCTAGCCTGTCATGAGCAGGCGAACAGGTGTCTATTTGAACTTGCGGTCATTTTTGACTATGGGTCATACTGACACGTAACTTATGAAACGTTTAATATTGTTTATTGTTCTTCAAGTTTGCAATTTTCCTACGCCTTCAGAATATCATGCGAGTGCCATCCAGCAGGCTGTGACTGCATATTTTCTAATGAAACCCAGCATGATGTGACGTTCTAACACCACTGTGTGCTTTCGAAATCCTCTCAGCCAACCGCGAGCCATGATCAAGTCCTCGATGTTTTGTGGATCGATGCTGATGACGCATTTGCTTAAACAACTTAAGGCCAGTTTTTTTGTCGAGACCGTCAAATGCAAACTTCCCGTTTGATCCACGGCAAACCTAATGACACCTGCAGTGCAGGGTTGGATCGGGTACTTTTTTGCGCCGCCGTTTTGGCGACGACCATTTGGTGCCGAGCTGTTTTGGCGCCACTGCAGAGACTGACAAGTGTGTGCAATGAAAATGGATAAAAACATGGACAAAACTTGAATTTCTATCGTAATTGTAAGCTAGATCTCGCAAATATTCAAGTGGAACCCATGAGTCGAAATGTTTTGCGATGTTTGGTATTTACATTCGTTTTTTAATTCACATCTTCAAAGCAGTAACAATGGGTCACTTTTGCTGCATTTATCAAAACGTATAACCATCCTAGAAAACTTTGGTTTATCCCCCTTGCTCGGAAGATTTTCAGTCAAATACGTAATTGGCTGTATGCGAAAATAAAAGGAAGATTTTTTAAATGTTAAGAAAATCTCTTCGTTGAAGTTCTGAAATACAGAAATGCGCTCAATCTCATCTCAAGACAAACGCACAACGTTTGAGGCCCTCTTAAAAAAATAGTTGCCTTCTTGAAAAACATCTGAGCAAGATGGAAAACACGCAGTTCTAGAGCCAACGGCGTGTGCGTAATAGTAATCAAGCAATTAAGCTCTAGCGCCAAAACGGCGACCCTAAATAATCCCATTCCGTGTAGGGTCGTAGAATGCAATCGTTTTTTTTTAATGTCAACTGTTTTCGTTACGATAACGTGCTCATTTATCAAAAGACCGAATCGATATTTTTTTACTTGATACATTATCGGTTATGTCAAAAAAGGATGAAAATGTCTTACAACATAAACGCTGGGTTCACAGCTCCGGTAAAAACAAAGACAGTTTGATTGTATTTGGTGCAAAGTCTACTTTAGTTTTGTGTTTTTTTACTTGGAAAAGCGTTTAATCGAAACGACTAAAACCTGGTCACCGTCCTACAATTTTCACTTCCTTACTTCGTAGGACCTGCCATTTTTACCCCGTCACACCTGCTGGACCGTAACGGGCTGGTGTGAAAGCCGATAATGACTAGTGTTTTTTGGACATATTTGCCACATTGGTACTCAGTAAAAATGATTCGAGAACAGTAGGATGGTGATTTTGTAACATGGTAGTGTGAAGTATGAAAAGAGGCATTTATGCAAGGTTTAGCTGAATTCCAGAAAATACTGCTTCGATGCTCATTTATTCAGACGTAAACCAGCAGCTTATAGTTTACCAGGTGAGAAAGGGTCTCGTGATGTAGGAACATGGAAATCTTTTCAGTGTGTCAAGGTAGCTCATAGACGTGACAAACGATTTAATTCCTCTGTTATACAAAATGTATTACCTGCTCCCGAAATAGTCAACAAGCACTATTACTTTTTTTGAATGCAAGTCGAACGTTCACGATAAGGAGAATATGTCACTGACGGGAGTTATAGCGAAGTGTTCTTGCGAAACACGCCGACTCTTTTGGCATAGGTTCTAACTCGTGCACATCAACTGAGCAGCTGCAACAGTCTGCAAACTGAGCTGTGAAAACTGTGAGAAATATGGGTTTTCATTTATTTTTTTTTTGTTTTTGCGAAAACTACTGCTGCTGCAGCATTGCTGGAGTCGCTAAGACGGTCATTGGTGGTGTGCTTTTACGAACCATTTTTGCTGCAAAAATAAATCATGGTGTCCCGTTGTAAAACTCGATGCGTTCAGGAGTATTTATTTATTAAAGGCGTTAACGTCGAACTCAACTGTGGACGAAACATGCTCTCCTGTTATGCCAACTTCTCAACTGAATGACCTTAGCGAGGTAGTCGGTAGTGCAGACATGCACGCGGGCTTCACGAAAGCCCAACACGGAGTCGAGCGAATCGGAGGAATTGTCACGCCCGATGTCTCGTGTGCGGACAAACTAAATCTTGCACTACACTTTTTGGTTTGTTCTCTGCACGCTTGTTTCTATTTGTAATATGGTCGTCGTCAGAGTCTCGAGCTTCGAAGATGGAAATGGCGCAGCGCATCAGCTTTGAAGCGGCTATTTGCGTGTTTTGGAGTTGCTTGTGACGCATTTGCGTTTTTAGAAACGCAGTCCTCGAGAAGCGTAAATTTCTTGCCAGAAACGCAGCGGTGGAAAACTTGCCTGTCGCTTGTAGCTGATTCGTCGTGCTTCCCATCTTGAGCTCGCTCTGACACACTTTGGGGGTGTACCATACGGCGTTCATGCCGACCTGATATCGCCGCAACTCATTTCTGGTTAAAGCTGGAACTACTGCGCGTGTAGGTTCGGGGAATTAAATTTCAAGTTAGTTTGGATTTCATTGATCAAGTAAGTTAACTCCATCCGCTCAAGTAAATTGGGGAGTGAAATCTCGTACAAGTAAGTAAACTGGGGAGTGAAATCTCGTACAAGTAAGTAAATTGGGGAGTGAAATCTCGTACAAGTAAGTAAATTGGGGAGTGAAATCTCGTACAAGTAAGTAAATTGGGGAGTGAAATCTGATACAAGTAAGTAAATTGGGGAGTGAAATGTGCATGTACAAGTAAGTAAATTGGGAAATCGAATCTTCAAGTAAGTAAATCGGGAGTGAAATATCGTGCAAGTAGATTGGCGAATTTCAACAAGTTGAGAGAGAGAGACTGAAAACGGGGCTTTGAACGATGGGACCAGCGGCGAGCGTGCACGCTGATGGGCTTGTGTGGTGCCCGAGGCTGCATGCATCAGTGCGTTTGTTATGCTTGTCAGAGATGCGACTACAACTTGTTCCAGCTGCGTGATCAGTGGCGTAACTAGAGGTTTGAACCAGGGGGTGCAAAACTTAGCTGAGGGGCCCACTAGCCAACACTCAGAAGTCCGAAAAAAGTTAAGGATGGTGAATTCGGATGTCGTGAATGTTTCTACTAGCTAAAAAAAGGAAAACACCCAGAAAAACGCAAAAAACAACTTAATTGAAAACCGAAAGAATACTAAATATCAAAATGTCAGCTAAAGGGCCTATTTTTTACATTTAGCTTGCCAGGGGGGGAAAACCTCACCCCCTGCCCCCCGTCATTTACGCCACTGTGTGTGATGTGTGGTTTGCTAAGACTCGGTGCTGGAAAACTTAACATTGCCGCTGTGGTTCTTGAATAATTAAATCCTTCCGAATGGAGTGAAGTAACTTGTATGGTTAAGGTTATGCTTTGATTGCGGGCCAAAATATCAATAAATTTTTGTTGAAGAAATTGTTTCTGACGAGCGATAAGTTAAAATAACATTTCGAAAATAGCGGAAAACTTTTGCTAGCAATGCGGTAGCTTTCAGCAACCCAGCCCAGATGTCGGTTCCTTTACAAATAGCTCACAACAACGTGTAGTGTCGCATCAGCGCTACTAGTCGAGAACCACGGCGAAGGCAATGCAAGCGGCTGTGCTCTATCGTCAGACGTACTTTTGCTTTGCGCAGACCCGATTGCCGATGTAGCTTCATCTAAGACTTATCGTGAAGCATCAACAACATGCGAGGATCGGATGTCGCCATCATTTCAACCACGAAAGGTTGTCGGCGATCGTGAAAATCCCGGTGCTGGATCGGGACAGCGGGCGCATCGGGAATGCGAACATGAGGATCGTGCGGGAAGTGCTGCAGTTCAAGGGCATTGGCACGATCGTTCATATTTGCCACTTCGGGTACCAGTTCAGAAAATGTGAAGTATTCTCTTTCTGCAGATTTACTTGCGTAGCGAGTTGTTTGGAGTGGACTGGGGTGGTACATTTAATGCAGGGGCGGATCCAGGGGGCGATCGCCCCCCTAAAATCTACGAAAGTAACCTTATTCGCCATGATTTTGTACAATTCGGAAAAAAGCATATAGGCGATATAAGCCCATTTTGCCGTCCATTGTTTTTGTCACAGCAGTATTGTGAAGTATGCTTCATCTCTCTTACAGTAATGAACCTGCAATGACACTTGACTACCAAATGTTACTGAAATCCCCCCCCAACCTTCGTGGCTGGATACGCCCCTGATTTAATGTAGATACAGTCGTCCCACTTGCTTTTCTTGGGTCGGTTCCGTTTTTGTACCATGGGTTTTCTCAGCAGTTCGTGAGCTTACGCAAAAATTTAACCTTTAAAGTAGCTTCGTTATTGTATTATAAATATTGCCTAGGCCAGGGGCGGGCAACCTTTTTCGGCTTGCGTGCCGAAATCGGCTAAATCAATGACAAAATTCTTCCGCGTGCCAACCAAAATATGTGGTGAGGGGTCTGAATTTTGGGCCCCTGTGGCAGCTTGACTCCCCCAAGTGGGGGTATGGAGTGCGGCTGATACGGCTCTGTTTGTAGCCATATGGCATCAAAAGCACATAAGGGTTAAATTAAATAACGGATTGTTAACAAACGAAAACGAAGAAACGGACACCGAGTTTCATCAGATAATACTACGACTTGTAAGTTATTAACTTTTTCATTCGAAGGGGGGAGNAACTCGTTTCTGAGGCCTCGCTCACGTGCCGGATGGAAGTGCTCGCGTGCCAGGGGTTGCCCACCCCTGCACTAGGCTGATATGCGCGGTTAAGTGAGTTGTGCAGCGCTTTGCTGTGAACCTTCTTCAAAGTAGCGTGATTCTCCACTCAATTTCGTGTAACAGCCGGCATGTTATTAAAGCTCAAGTTACAGTCTCTACACAAGTGAGAGTTTTGAATTAATCAGCAAATTTTTAATAGGAAATCGATTTCACGTAATACTACGCATCGTCAGTCCTAGAACCTTATACGAATTGAATATATTCTTTGTATTTGAATAAGTTCTAGCATTGAAAATGCACAGTGTTACGTGAAATCGATTTCCTATTAAAAATTTGCTGCATTGATTCCAGCTCTTCACCTGTGGAGTGAATCTACTTAAATACAGATACGTGCAAGTCTGAATCATCACAAAAGATGAAAGCAGAGCCCAGTCGGCTGATTCCCCGAAAGCTTCCAACAAACTTAGAGCTTTTAATGATGGTATTAAAGTTATTATTATGTGTTGTATTCTTTAAAACTTGTTGCTTTAGGACAATCTGAGCAGCAGGACATCCAGCCATGAGCATACGAAATCAAGCGACAGGGAGCCATTAGGTGAGGTCAAAAAAGTACGTCAACTCATCCATCATCAGTCACAGCGTCCAAATCGATTTGAACAACTTTCTTCAGTTCAGAATGCCGACCCGCCTTCAAGTACGGACGTTTATCAATGGCAGATATGGCTTGCCATGTTTTTCCTTGTTTTTTTGCTGGAAAATGTGGTTACGTTCTGTTGGCATGGCAATGATTCGCTGTACTCCTTTCTGCAATCGCAACCAGGCCCGTAGCCACGGGTGGGGGCATTCGGGGGCAGTGTCCCCCAAATTTTGTTGTACCCCGGAAAAATTTGTTTTAAACATATAATAAAAACAAAAATCTTTTCGCCCTCAATTTATTTGGCCCCCCCCAAAAAAATTATAACCTGGCTAAGGACCTGATCGCAACATCGCAATAAGAATCGGACTGGTCGTGCAGAGCCACCGACACGACTAGCGACGACGTCATCTGCTCCGAAGGAAACGCTCAGCGTATCGGCAAAGGCCGCTGGCGTCGATGCGCCGGCGCCTTTTGATTGTCACAGGCCAGAAAACGCGAAGGGCAAACTCGACCACAAGCAGATCCGCAGAGAGCTGAGAAAACTGAGACGGAAGCAGCGAAAATCAGGAATCCCGCGAAAGGCGCAGATCACGAAGCCGCAACGACCCACACCGACAGAGCAAGTAAGTTCTGTATGTTCGCCATGAACACAGAAACATTGCGTGATTATTTACTTTGATGCCAGCTCTGCTATGGTTTCAGTTTTATTCATAGATCATGGCCGAAGAACAAAAAGCTCGTTTTCACAATAATGTCCATGGTTAGAACTTAGCATAGTTACCACTACCAAGACTGAACATCGAGGAATGATATTTTAAACAGTGATGTATGAGCGAGCCACAGCTGAACGTTTTGCTTTTGATGTTGGCATTGTTTGTTGACCAACCGTCGCAAACTTCAGTCGCACGAAGTGCGACGAATCGTTTTGCAACAAAGCGAAAACAAAAACCCTTTTTTCAATAACTTTTTCAGATAAGATAACCCAAGCGATTTTCTATTGCTTCAGTGTCTCCTGCCGTGTGGAAGTTCCCGTAAATTTACTCTGTGATGCGCTCTTATTTCTTTGTAAACTGCTGTTCGTCAGACCAGCGATAGCAAACCCTGGTTGGACCACCGGTTGGAATTGGTCGATTCGGATGTTGAACAACCGCCTCTGTGGCTTGCAACGTCTATATCCTGCTTGGCTAGCGAGGATTCACTGCTTGCAAAGGATCATCTCGCACCGCTATTTGCTGCGAACGTCCAGGTAGCATCAACTCACACACATTCATGTTGTTACGGTTTGACGCTCGTATATCTATTTGGCGTTTGTTATGCCCATCCAAGGCATTCATCGATGTTGCTGTCGAAGTGCGTTGGTGTGAGTTTTCTATGAAAACGTTGACTTGTCGACGCGACTCACTTTGCCCAGAACGACCAGTTGGTGGTGTTGGGAGGTGACGAAGCCGCGAGAGGGCGTGAAGGTGATTTGGCGACCGAAGCCGAGGAAGCCCTATTCGATCTGCTGCAAGATTCACAGCAAAAGGTCGACAGGAAGCTTCCTGTTCTGGCCACTTCAGTTGTACAACAAAGCGCAGGCAGCACAGCAGGTGCGATGACCGAGTATCTGCCGGATAGCTATATTTAAAAATGCTTTTCGACTAAAACCAAATCTCCGGTTGTTTCGTCGCCTTTGATTCCGCCTGCTTTTTGACGTTATGGGTTGATCTTTGTTTCGCTTTTGGAATGTTTACTTCGATTAGTTGAGGAGGTTGCGCACGGAATTCTTGTAATGAAGGAAGGGCTGGCAAGAATCAGCTTATCGAGTTAGAGGCAAAATGGATTATTAATTCATAAGGTATTTAAAGTGGAGGTTTCGCGAAGGTTTTGAAGGAGGTAAGCGTTTGGAAACACAATACTTTTACGCGAAATGCGACCAAAAACATAACCTTAAATTTCGAGGGGGGAAAAGGCAAAAAATAGTCGAACACGCCCCTGACATTTGGTGCCGAACTTACTTTATTTGAGATCCTGGCGTTTCATGTAAACGCACCGAGGGTATGTCTGACACTGCTGTGATCGCGTGTATGCAGATGATGCGGAGGACTGGCCAACAACACCACTCATGATTGACGAGGAATATTCTGGAAGCTAGCAACTTGAAAGTTGACAAAAAAGTATTCCCTGAAAAGGAAGTTTCCGTCGAAACGAACGAAATTGTGGTTTAAGTGAAATTTCGAAAAAATTGACTATCAAATAACATTTACTTGGCTTTTCTCCCCAATATCTCTATTGCGCTTTGTGCTGATCTCTTGTTCTTGTTCTATTTTTCAACCCTTGAAAATATCGATCTTACTGCGTTACGCTTACATCGATTCATGGCTGTGGTGAATGTTTTCTGCTGGTCTGTTTTCTTCACTGCGTTGTCGGTGTGCTTTTTTCATTGAACAAATGAAACGCGCGTGAATAGTACTTGCTAGACTTTTTTAAATCAGCAACAAAGGAACTTCTACTCTATATAAACAGTGGCTTACTCTTGTCACACCCGGTACTGTCTGATCGTAAAGCGGATTTTGTGCCTCGCCTTTGTCGTGCCGCCTTTTCAAGCTTGTGTTTCTTTGTGACTTAAACGCGACCTGGCGACACTCGCATAAGGGGTTTCAGAAGGTCTCAGGCCCGTAGCCAAGTTTTAAGGTTTGCAGGGGCAAAACAAATTTTTAGGGGGCAAGATTTTTGTTTTTATTACATATTTACATTATGTATGTAAAACAACAAAATTTTGGGGGTGACAAAAATTTTGGTGCAGCACTGCCCCCGAATGCCCCCCGTGGCTACGGGCCTGGAAGATCTTACGTTATTATTCCACCGGATTTGGGAAGCACAGTTATGGTGGGTTGGTCGTTCCAGTTCGCATTTTCTAGACTTCGTTATAAACTTTACGTGCTGGGGTTGTAACGGTCTTGGAAAAGAAACCGAGGTCTCTTTATTAAAGCCCCATGGGTAAGTTCCTTCTTTTTGCATTAAACACGTGATCCCAAAGCTTTTCGCAATCTTGGGCATTTGCAGCTCACCCTGAGCAACATATGCGGAAAGAGGGTGGTGGCACAAATGAGATCCTCTACTTGGAAAAGCGTTGCAAATTTCCTATTTTCGTTCACTGTTTTTTCGTTGCTTTAGCGTTTTATTGGTGAGAAGTCCCTGGTTGGGCGGCAGTACGAAGCACTGAAAAGCAAGATCCTACTTCGTTTGCCACCCCGAGCTCATCGTATTGGTCAGGGTTGGTGAAGGATAGAATTTCAGTTCGGCTCCCGCTGGTTCGTTTGCATTGGAAAAATAGAACTTCTCAGGATTTAATTTAACATCTGTTTCGGGTCAGAGGCGTAACGAGGTAAGATGGCGCCCGGGGCAGGAAGCAAGTTTGGCGCCCTAATGTTAGAACCTGAGGTCTTGCGGAAGCAAATGTACTGCATTGAAGAAAGTACTTGTTAACTTTTTCGGCGCCCGGCGAATCGTTCTCCCCCTTGCCCCCCCTCGTTGCACCCTGATTCAGGTTAGTTTCATCACCAAACTGATTTTTTCGCCAAGTGCGTACCACCCTCAGTATCGCGCTCTAAACATAAGTTGTTACTAAAGCGATAATTAAATTGCGCGCTAAAAACATTGACTTGTGTTTGTCTCCTGCAACGCAATGCTGTTGGTGTTCAGGCCCTAGTGCGACGGTAAAGGAAATACGAAACGATTTCAAAAATCACCACTTCATGTTTGTGGCTGTTTAAATTTATCATGTTCTTGCGTGTAAAGATCATTTTTCCTCCAGTACGTGTTGTCTTTTGCATGCGTTGCAGGTAATTTGCATGTGTACGATTGCATCAGATGTAAAGAAAATATACTGTTCAAGTTCTAAACTTCTGCCTGGGAATTTTTCTTACAGGGAAAAAATCTATCAGTGTTCCATAAGCTCTTTAAAAAATGCTAAATAGATCTTGCATGGCAACGCTAAATCAGGGGCTCCCAACCTTTCTTTTACCATGTACCCCTTCAGCATTCCGACAGATGAAAATGTACCCCTATAGCATTTCAACAGGTAAGTATGTAGCCCTTCAGCATTTCGACAAATGAACATGTACCCCTAAAATGTCTTATGACAAAGTATTTAGTCATGGTTATTCGTAGATACATTGCATTCAACTCTAAGCATACAATGACTTTTGAATATAATATTGACAGACATTTGTATAAATATTTGGCAACAAATAATAGATATATTTTTATATTCTATTGCTAACCTTAAATGTACCCCTATGGGTACATGTACCCCAGGTTGGGAACCACTGTGCTAAATGTATGTGGCTGCAGGACACGGATGAAACGATAGCCAGAAACAAATAAAAACAACCAAAGATGACATCCTAAGGCCTGACCACAGTGTATACCAAAAAGTCAATCTGCAGCCAAGTCACCCAAAAACCGTGAGGTTATCGAGATGTTCTAACAGAATTAAAATACTTCGCTAATAATTAAAAGTGATCTTATTACGCAAAACAAACATAATTGAATCAGACATCTGAAATAAGGACCAGACAACTTCAGGCAGCAGCAAATCTCTCACCATTTATCAAGCTTCAGTTGAGTTCTATAACAATAAAGACTTGCAAGTGGTTTAAGCTCAATTTTATAGATTACAGTGGACATGCGACGGTTTGCACAATAGCTTAGTTCGATTCCACAGCGACGACATGATGCACATCTGTACGTTATAACACAATACAGACAATTACGCATATACAATATTCACTGCGCAGTAACCCACAGAACCCAACAGATCGCAATGGGCGATAAGACCAACAATGACGACGCCCGTTCAAACACATGTTCATATTATGAACGTAGTCTGTTTCGAGTGGTTTGTTTTGAAAGGGAACAAACAATGACAACGTATATTTTCAGAAACTGAAATAGGATGTATCGGGCAGCAAACCCGTCGGTCTTGTATTAATATTGCTTTAATGGAAATGCTATTGTTTGCAAAAAAGATCGAGGCATGCCTTTGAAGTTTTGTACGTCATCCCAGAAAGTAGCTCCTCTTGTTCCGAGACAAGTGAAATCACTATACTGTGTGCGCTGTGAAGCAAACAAACTCAGAGGCACTTTCGATCAGTGCTTTTCTGCAATAAAAAACACTACATGCCTATTGCATGTCAATGTATGCTTGCCAGTTGTGGAGCAAATACACACATACTAGTGTGAAGCGCTTACGCGCTGCGTATAATAATGCCCACCGAATCATGCGTTAGATTACTAACCAGAAATGTAAGTGTTCGCCCACACCAGGTTAGCCATTGTGCCAGGACCTTTGATGCTCTGCTGAGAATCAATTTATCGATTTTTTATACGCTGCGCATCTACATCTAACTTTTTTATCTGATCGCTTCAAATGTCTGATGCTTTTTACAAATCTTCATTTTTCCTCAATTATTCAACGCTTCTGTATGATGGTCACCAACTGCAATAGTTGTTGGTGCATTGTTTCGGTGTTCGCTTCTCATCCGTATTGCTTTTGTGTAGTAAAAAAAATAGTCCTGTGTGCAACGTGTACAAACCAAGCGTAAAAAAGTAAGAAATAAAACTGGTAAAACGTTTTCCAAATCCTGCTTTAAAATTCAGGCAAATCGATTGGCTGTCGATCTCATAATAAAGGCGTTGCAAAGCATATGAAACCTTGATCAAAACAGGTTGCATGCCTCTGTACGCCAATGTGCACCCCTGTTTGACTTACCTTTCACTGTTAGCTGTTTACCTCAAAACTTTTGATTTTAGAATGCCTTCACTTCCCTCACACTAATGGATCTCGGTGAATGACGCTACAGTTGGGTCCCTGGTAAAGTGATTTGCTCCCATCAGCGTTGGTCGTGTGCGAACACCGATTCTGCAATGCTCTACTGTATGCATAGGCGTAGCCAGGGGGGCACAGGGAGCCATGTGCCCCAATTTTTAACATATATAGTCATTGGGTGCTTTGACAGGCAGTATCCCAAATAAAAGAGTGTTATTCGCATAAAATCAAATATTTTGCCCCCCAATTTCGGGCTGGCAACGCCACTGACTGTATGGCTAATCATTTTTTGTGCTGTTGCGGGAACTTCATCCCATAACATGTATAGCGAAAAAGATGAAACACACAGCGAAGATGGAGACCAATACAAAACTACGAGATTTAACCTGGAAATAGACTCGCATTTAAAGATGGAATCTATAGAGTGCGTTAAAGAACTGGTTAAAACATGCAGAAAGAATAAGGAGTACCGCAAAACAATTAAAATTAACGGACGACGCGCAATGAAAAAATGCCAGGGATGAACAAAATGATAGCAACATGGCCAAGATATTATTGGTATGGGCAAGCAAAAGGAAAAATGGAAAAGGAGACATTCAAGTGCAAACTAATCATGCTAAAAACAACAAACATATTATATTGGAACAAGAAGAAATCGTTCCAATCATAGTATTCAATATGTACACGAAGTACTTTACAACGCTGCTCTAACGTTACATAAATTGAAACCAACTGACAAGTATACCAATCTTACAAAAACAAAAATCTGGAATAGCATTGTAAGAGCTGATGAAATGAAATCATTAATCAACTAGGAAGCTACAGAAATAATAGCAATACCGGAGTTAATGGAAAACGATGACTTCATTACAAGCGTACTGACGGGAGAAATGTACTGAATGTGACAAAAAAGGGTAAGTCATTAAACAAACAAGATGTATGAGAAGCGGAGATCAAATGAGAGCAAACCAAAATAAAATAGAATACAATTGATGTAGGTGATGGCTATTNATTTTCTGTAGAAAAATGTGAACAAAAGAAAGACGTACGATGTTAATTATGAAATAATATTGATAGCTTGATATTCAAAACAAATGAAAGCAAGAGAGGCGGAAGCTAGACATCAAGAAATCTAACATAGTACTATAAAATTGTGGTGAACGATAAAACAAAAGAAATATGAATGAAGGTTTAATAAAATATCTTGTGAATGATTATGATTAACACGTTTTAAGAGGACCTGACGAAAAAGGGAAATAATAACGTATATTGACTGGGGTTTACCCTGAACAAAACTAAACTGAAGCGCTCGACATAATGCTATCATCATGTAAGGAAGTGAACGTATGTAACCATATTTTGTGCAGATAAGTGCAATCAAGTGATAGCAGGCCCGTAACCGGGGGAGCGCAGGGGTCTATCCCCTAGAAAAATTTTCGCCCCCCCTAGAAAAATGTGTTGGACATAATTTAAAACTATTGGACACAGTTCAAAAAATTTGGGCCCCTCTCAGAAAACTCTTCGCCCCCCCTGGTATCCCAAGCTGGTTACCGGCCTGAGTGATAGTGATTAAAATTTTGCGCAATGTTGCAATGTATGCACGTGCTCCGCAAGAAAACATAGAGCTGTCAAGACTCTAAATATAGTAACAAAAAGGGACATGTCTCGAAGGACGAAACATATAAAAGGAGGATGATTTCTGAACAAAATTTCAAAAGCCCGGCATGGGACATACCTACCTCAGGGGGGATATCAACAAGACACTTGTCTGATTGTTATCAAATCAGATGATGGATTTAACTTGGCATTTTTGCGCCTCAAATCACGAAATAACACAAATGCAGCAAGAGTGAAAAGAACAGCTTCAACGAGCATAAATTAATATCAAAAACTTCGGGTTTACAAAACTTATGTGTTCTAACACATTTAAATCACAGTGTTGGCGAAAAACTATATTGGTTATTGGTTTATTGCTTTATATGACTCAGCCAACAAGCGGAAGCACCATAAAAGCCATCGCATGCAGTAAACCAACC
>JGI24158J21664_10003695_pt1 | contig 19353 bp, 19 predicted proteins | sample Ectturendosymbi3_FD_21664 | JGI IMG/M metagenome (IMG submission 21664) | reverse complement strand
CCAGTAAAAACTTCAGCGAAATACTACCACCTAACGGTTGGCGCCCAGGGCCAGGCAAAGTGGGCCAAGGTGGCCTAAAAGTCCTCTACTTATGACGTCATTCACAAAAAACCTGCAGACCCCAAGCAAAAAATTTTTTTTCGAGTGCAGACTAGAAAACTTGCCGCATTTTTTGAGACTTTTGCCGGGTCTGTAGAGCATACCAGACCGGAGAAATTCCCGCGCAAAGCCATGTGCGTTTAGGCGTTTTCTTTTTGCGAAAATCCCCAAATCCTAGCGGATGCCAAAAAGTTAATTCCCAAAAAGCCAAAACTTTGACTATTTTAACTGGCACATAGCTGACCATAACCTGCCAGCTGATAGTGGTAGAGAGCTGTTGAAACCCTCACAGGATATGGAAAGTCTTATAGTTATGATTTTGACAAAATTGGAAGTGTTGAGTTAGAACATTTTTTGGCGGGGCGACTGGGGCAGGTCAAGGGTTTGGGTGATGTTTTGGATGTCATCAAGGCATGAGAAAAAAGGTCAAGTGGCAATTTAACTGCTTTTTCTTTAAAAAAAGTGAAAATCTTCATATTTAGAGCCATTGATTGACTTTCTAGCATTAGTGTTTGGCAAGTTACGGCCTGAAAACAACAAATTAACTAATCAACAAATTAACTAATCCAGTGATTATCAAACTTTTTTGAACCAGGTCCCACTTGAATCTTCAGAAAAATCTCAGGCTCCTCTAGAACCACTATATGTCAAAAGTATTTGTTTTTGCTCCGTCGCTACACTGCTTACTATGTGATATGAATTGCAAATGCACATATGGCAAGTTTACTCAAATTTATTGTGATACTCAATCACATTGTTAAATGGGAGCTCTGCGCTTGATGCTGGTTATGTATCTGTTTTCAAGGTTCCATTTTAGTCAGTTTTAGTATTAACTCACCAACTTTGGTGAATTGTAGTTGATTTCTCGTAACAACGCTAAACCCATATTTGACTAAACAAGATGACGGAAAACTTATCAGTTTTTACCTTGCCGAAATCTTAGAGCGTGGGTATTTTCTTTTGCATTCCTCGGACAGCCACATCATCGTTCCTTTGATCTTGAAAAGAGTTTTCACGAGTTCATCTTGCTGTAACTCACATAATTCCTGTTGCCATTGCTCTGATACTGCAGATAAATCTAATAAAAGTGGCTGGGTCAATCAAGAAGGGAACTCCATTGCTTTCCAGTCATGAAATCTTTCATTGAAGTCATGAATCAGCATTTCCACGTGTGCAACAGTAACTGTATTTGCTTATTTAGTGTTATCCCATTCTTTTAATCAAGAAAATTGGACATAGTGACAAAATATTGTTTCTGCACAAACTGATAAATGTCACACATCCAATATCTTTTTTTTTGCATCACAAAGTGTTGCATTGGCTTATTGGAACTGCTTGTTTAAAGAATAAACTTTCTCAAAAATATCTGCTAAGTAGCTCAAAAAAGCTTTGTCCATCTATGGTCATCAGCAGCATCATTTCAGATTTATCCTTCAGAAACCCACTGAGTGGTTCAAATAGTTCCATAAATCTTTTTAGGCAGTTCTCCATTGATAGCCACCTTACTTAGGTGTGGAGCAGTAATCGCCTGTGATCAGTGGTGTAGCTGATGGGGGACAGGGGTGCGAACCTTCTCCCTGGCAAGATAATTCTAAAATACAGGCCCCACTTAGCTTTTATTTCAGTATTCAGTATTCTTTTGGTTTTCAGTGGATTGTTTTTTTCGTTTTTTGAAAATTTTTGGAGTGTTTTCTGTTGATTTTGGGTTTTAGTATAGACATCCTCCACATCCAGATTCATTATCATTTCTCAATTTTTTACTGAGTGTTGTTGGTGGGCCCTCTTGAGCTAAGATTTAACCTCTGGCTCAAACCTCTAGTTATATGCCACTGTTTATGATATGCATGATTAGCCTCACGAAACCTCTGAAACAGACATTCTGTTTTCACCTTTGCTCTGATGGAATTGTTACATTTGACAACAGAATATAGTATTTCGTGCAGTTTAGGAGCAACATTTTTGCAATGAAATTTTCCCAGTGGATAACAATGCAAAAAAAACTGACAAAGGATATTAATAGGTAAGATTGAAGGAACAGCGACATAGTCGCTTGTGGCTGTCAACACTGCACTCCCGCAACACTCCCCTAAGGTTTTCATGAGCAACCCAGTCATATGCGTTCTCAAGATTTAAAAAACATGCGTAGGCATCTGTGGCATCATCCCAAGGTTTTTGGAATTTCTTGATGAGTGAAAATTTGATCTGTGGTGTTTTCACCAGGAAAAAACTGGAGTGGGTATCCTGCTTTAGATCAATATTAGTCAACAGCATATTTTTTTCAAGGCAGTTGACATACACTTTTCCAGGTGTGCTGAGCAGAGAGATGCCATGGTAGTTAGTGTGTTCTATCCTGTGCCCCTTCTTGCGTATGTGAATGTTCACTCCAGTTTCCCAATTTTTTGCTGCCCTCCAACAAGATGAGTCCACTTGACATACAAATCAGCCAAAGAGTTCTTGGATTCAAGGCTGTGACCATATCAGGGTGGATTTCATCTTCAGCTTTCCTAGTATTTTGACAGCTTGGATGCCTTCAGCTTCAGTGATAGTATTGTTTCCCCCAAATGTATCTTGTGTGTCCAGTGGTGTGATACTGACTAGGAAATCTCTCTCCATCTGCCAAGTATGTCTTCCTCATTGCTGAGTAAGACCGTTTTGATTGTTGATGAATCAAGTAATTATTAGATTCTTTTGCTGTGGAGATGCCAGATGGTTTGGTAGAAAAATATGCTGGCTTGTCAGTAATAGGAGCATGTCTGAAACTTTCCCAAGATGACATTGAATATTTTCAATTTGAGCACTGCAGACTTTGGCATCTCAATGCACTACAAATGCAAAGAATATTTGGCTTTGTTCTGAAGCCATACCTTGTAGGCTGCTTTCTTTGCTTGAATAGCATCTTTAACCTCTTGTTCCACAATGGGGTCAGTTTTTTTGCTTCGCTACATGAAGTGGTATCCATCCACAGAAACAAGCAGCAGATGAAGCTATTGCTGCTTTGAATAACTGCCACTCCACCTCCACTATACATTCTGGGAGTTCTCGAAACAAGGAAATCCACTCTCTGCAAAAGTATTTCTTAGATCTTTGTCTACTAGGGCATCTCACTTTATTCAGTAGGACATCCTTGTCCTGCATGTTTATCTAGACCCTGGTGGTTTTTCAAGATGTAAATTGCTGACCACCAGGTGGTGATAACTCTACAGTTCCACATCCCTTTTAACATGAAGGTCCAACCCTGTATACGGATGTGCATTGTGGAACATTTAGAGGTTATGGAATATTCTGGAAGCTTTATTTTGAATCCAGAATATCGAATCCTATTCCAGAATAACTTGTCAGGAGCAAAATGAACTGATCGCACAAAGACTTAGAACGCCACCACTATGTAGTGCCATGAGCTTGTTCAGTGTTTCTTTCTCTTGCTCAGGAGCGCATAGTGCCACTGTAAAATTTATTATGACTGCAAAACTTATTGAAACCATATGTTTTTCCCATTTTGCAATTTTTTTACGTTTATTTAATCTAAATTTCGAATTTAAATATTTGAAAAAACTTGAGTTTTGGATCTGAATACTGAAGATTCGAATCCATAGGATTTGATATTCCAACTATATGCAGAAGAGTATAATTGGCTAACAAGGTTTCATGTATTTGGCATTCTTGACATTCTCTGTGATAGTGCAGTTTAGACTTGACTACAAACTTTTCCACTTGCATGTACATGCTATCTCTATATATACATGTATAAGTGTATAAGAAAGGGATGAAGCTGATGTGCTATCAATTTAAGTTGTGAATTTTCTTTGATTTTTGCAGAAGAAAGTAGCAGCAATTCATTGCATGTCTCCAGGCAAGAAAAAGAAGTAGCAACTCTGAAAAGGAATGGTAAGAAACTGTTGTGTTGTTCTACTGTAGATATAAGTGTGAGAGGTAAGCTAAACATTTTTGTTACATGATGAAAAGTTGAAAATACAATAAACATTAAGCAGAAATTACTAATGCACAATCGTTGACAGTAAAGTGCATTTTTAGTATTTAAGATGTTTCAGACAAAAATCTGCAAATGCCTTTTTGCACTTTTAATGATAGGGGCCTATAAAAATTCTGAACACTCAAGGTGATGAACACCAAGAGAAAGTGTCAGCATTATTGAATTGAATTTGTATAAGGTTATCAACATAAAAAGTGCTAGATGTGCAGTTAGCTAAACTTCTTAGGGAAGCAGTGCGGTAACAAATGGCTACAATCATATATGCATCTTAGTTGTAGAATGTGGATATTGTATATATCTCATTCATACTTGAAATTTTTAAGTTATTTTCATGCCAACCCTAAATACAGTGACATTCCAATTAATACACTTTGCATGTTGTTTAAAAAATGACAAGGTAGTTCATGTTCGTAAAACCAGAGACTGTAATTTCACCAATTTATTGGTACTCCAAAATAAGTGGCTGCATTTTTCTAGCTGTTTCAGTAGGCTCAATAATTTTTAAGGATAGTGAACTTAGCTTTGCATAACTTTGAAAAAAACACCAATATGCTGTTATTGTGTTGAAGGTTTCTATGTCTAAAAACAAATAGTTGTTTTATTTTGTTGCAGTAGATGACCCATAGTTTCAGTGTTTTGATGTGTGATTCACCACACCCGCAATTGTTGTTAACAGATCGTCAGTTGTTTGGATTTTGCCCTGCCAAAGACAATTTCTTTGTTGTTGTGTGCGAAATCTGCAAGTTGCCTTTCAAGCCGCAGACCTTTTTGTACCACTTTGGTAAGATTTGCTCATATAAACAGATGGATAAGCACCATACATAATTGCCTATTGAATTGTGAAGCTTCTCTTTTTCTTTTTTATTTAAAAAATCAAACAGGTTTTACAGGTGCATTTGTGATATGTGCACAGACAGTATGTTCTTATTTTATATCGTTGCAAATCACTAAAACTTTTCAAATTGTACACTTGTTTATTTTCAGAAAAACATCATCGTAACCGGCCCGGTGGTCCTAAGCAAGCTGTTGTGACAAAAGCAGCCCTCACCAATGAAACGCCATCAAGTGAAATACCTTCTCATTTAAATGCTGATCATTCACCCTACAAACACCCTGGCATCAGTGCTAACCTGGATAGTTCATTAAATCCCAAACGGTTGGATAAGAAAAAAGTCTCAGCTGGCGCAACGCAAGCCATTAACAAGGGATCTGTTTCGAAGTCTGCCAAACAACATTCCAACGTGGGACAGAGCCGTCGAACTACTGGTGATACTACATCAGGTGAACTGCATCGATCAAAGATAGTGACACACCAAACACCGCCCTCAAAAAGTTCTTCGTCTAGTGATAGTTCAATTGTATTTGACCAACAGAATTTGCCAACCGGTAAAGCGCACCTTTCGAAAAAAGTGCATAAACATTCGTCTCTGTTGTCCAAGGCCAGTATCAATGTGGTGGAGAGCATGAAGGCGCAACCTGTCAACAAATCTCTTCACGGTTCAAAACATGGTTCACATGGTGCTACGAAGCTTGCAAAGACCAGCAAACACAGTGGGCAAAGAAACAGTTCCAAAGTATTGAAAACTGAAAGTGATAATACTAGACGAACACTCGATCCCAAAGTTACCAGTAATGGACCTTTTGTGGTATTGAAAAATGCCCCAATGCATTCTTCGCCCGTTGCATCAGAAGCAAAGACAGTCATTACCAAAACTTTTGTTCCTTCCGCAAAAAATTTGACTCCACCAATTCCTTTTCGTGAGTATAAGCATCATCATAATCCTCAGTTAGATATTGTTAAAACGGTGGACAGAGGAAAGTTAGAAGATGTTGACCACACGCCAGTGGAAAAAAGCCCGAAGCTCTCTTCAGGGAAACATCCTTTAAAGCACAATAAAATTATTTCTTCGAAAGGTGGGTTATCTTTGTTGAAGATATATTCCAAGGATTCCATGTGCGTTGACATGCTGATTAACCTTCCGTGAAAAGTGTTCCGCTTTACTAGCATCGTTGACGAATCACGACCAGGACTTACTTCACCTTCCTGCTTCTAAACGCGGAAAATTCATTTTTCTCGCTTTTAACAGTTTTTATGTTTAAAATTTGCTGTTAGTGCGTTGCTACTCGATGAAGCAAGATGCGTTTGCCACGCTGGTTGTTAAGCTATATCAACTGTTGCATTAATTTCCATGCATTTCGCATTACCTATTTCTTGCAGTTTAACAACAAGGCGCAGCCCCAAAGTTTACGTGGCAGATTTCATTCAGAGTAATGTACCGCTTTCTGTAGTTGCATTCTCCTTTCATGCAGTCATGGTCAGAACCAATAAAGCATGTGTACGTGCACAATTTTGGAGGTCGCACAAGACAAGTAACCGCAATACTATAGGCAGCTCGCCATGTATTTTACGCATGCTCTGACAGCATTGAAACGTTTTTTAGAGATTATGGAGTAACAAAACGCCATTTTGACTTTAGCAATGACTAATTTTTCGTTTCATTGGAAACACCTGATGTCACTCTTATTGGGACTGTGACGTCGTAATTCAAATTTGTGTCTTTAGTCCGGATTTAAAATAAAAGATAGTTAAAAGTTTTTGTGGTTAAGAGTTTTGTTTTTACAGCTGCTTGATAAACCATCGAAAAAGCGTCTTCTGGTGCTCACAATGCACGAGTTGGTGTTGACAACGACAAAACAAACTGTGTCTAAATTCGCTTGGCAAAAGCCGTCAGTTTTAATTTTTTTTGTAAGCGGACCAGGATTTGATTTTCCTTCACCGACTGCCGCTTTTCGGGTATTGTGCGCTTCCAAAACGTTTTTGAGGACCGAAGCTATATTAATCGTTCAAAATAACTAAGTCCGCCCACCAAAATCTGTTATGTACAGTCGCTAACACCCGGTACGTTCCGTATACGATTGAATCATGTTCCATTATGTTTAAGCTCGTGAATACGATCCAAACATGCACTGTGGTGTATGGGACGCTGCTGACAAGACGCCTTGTACCCGTTCCCTCACATGCACAGCCCACTCCCGGATTGTCAAGCGTAAAGTTCCAGGTCTATACTTCTTTATCCGACAGTCGTAATTGCGTGGCGATATTGCTGTTTTCTGTTCGCTCGTCCAAGCTGCTGGAGACGAATCTAGTTTCTTCATTGATGTTTAATCTGCTGAGAGGAAAATATCTCACTTTTGTCTACGCTCTAAATTACAGTATGTTATTTACCGGTTCTGCGTTTAGTTTAATCTTCAGACAGCTAAGAACCGAGTATCGATCTCGCGCAGCTCCCCACATGCCGAGGCCTGCTTTTGATTCAGAAGTTGCAAAATCAAATGGTTTTTGAACTGCAATTTAATCGTTAAAACTTCAGCGAAATAATTAGTCAATTGCATTGAACAAAAATTGTAGAACCCTCAGCAGCACCGGTCCTTGATTGTTTTCACCCTAACGACTAAGAACTTTTATTCGTCTCTTGCACTCTTTCGGCTTTGCCGCCGTTAACATTGAACACGCAAGAGCTCAGTCTTATGAACCTCTTATACCACAATCTATCGCCCGCTGATATTGCGATATTACCAATCAAGAAAGTGCTGCTCGTGGTCTGAATAGACGGGCATGGCAAAAAATAAGATGTTGCACCGTGGACATTTTAACTCCGGCAAAAACGTTTAATTTCTTACTTATGCAACATTATTAAATCAGTGGTTGTAGTGTAGAGATTGTGCTCACGTTTGTTTTTTCTCGCTGAGACATTTGGTTCATTTGAGCCGTAGAAATACTAAAACTTGTCGAAACAATATCAAGTAGCCTACCTTTTCGGACATTGTGACCGAATTGACTTAGTTTGTTTCAATGATTTCAAAAAAAATTGGTCTATGACCGAAAAAAAACAGGCTCAGATTGTTCAACCTCTAACCTGCCTGTCAATCGTTTGGTTTCCGCTATCAAAAATTATTGTTATGCAACCTTTGTTTGGTTTTAGTTTGTTTATTCTGACATAGTTCATTCAGTTTTTAATGTTCTTATTTTGAACTGTTTAGTTTTTTGTTCCTAGGCCGTCGCAAACCATTCGACGAACTCGTCACAGAGCAAGCTAAAGCGAAGCAGAAGTTAAAAGACCAGCACACGAAAAGGAACGCGCAATTTTCGAATACCTCAACTCACTCTGGTACGTTTCGGGTTATTGCTTTGGATTTGCTTGCTGGAGTTGATAGATAGATCAAAGAACTAACGTTTGCTAACGCGTCTGCTTGGATTCTACTGATGAAATGGTTGAACGTTGGAGACTTCTCGTTTGCACCGAAAACAAGTTCTTGCTGAAAGTACGGCAACGATGGCCCGTTTTTGGTATTCGTAATTTTGTTGATTACCACTTGCGCAGCACTTTTTTAAGTTTATTTTATCAGATCGTGTTCAAAAACACGTTCTAAGAAATGACGCTTGCTCTGTGTGTGCTTTGCAAATCCGCTTCACATTCGTTGTTTTTCTGAGAGCGAAATATCCAGCATATTAGAAGTCTTCAGTAGGTCCTTCCACCACCGCCAAAAGCTTAAAACGCTCATGGCTATATTTAGTTATTCTTCACGCATCAGATCCTGCTTCAATACCTCTTCTTTGACTTGATATCATTGGTTTTGTAAAATATGAGAATAGGATTTTTGGATTACGGCAGTTTCCGTGGTCAGTAGTATTCACCCGTACAGTTAGAATTCCAGTTTTGAGTTGTTGCGCTTGCTCCGCAAGTTCCGTGGAATATCAGTAAAATGGTTATGTGTTGTTTTTTTGTTTTGAAAATTTTCTTACGTTTACATTAGAAAATTATGATTTGTGTGTAATTGAATGCTGACTTTTCTCAAAGAATGCTTAATTTTTATTCAAGAATGTTTTGCTTTGTCTCGATTTTTTGAATTTGATTGCTTTGCCATAAAAATATGTCCTGCCATACTTGCCATAAAATATGTCCTGTAAATCTACTGTTCCAGCATCGTTAGGTATAAGATAAATAGGTTGCTTTAACATTTTGAAAACGGTAACGCACCAAAGAACACGAGCTAGTGTGCTTTTCTGCAAAAATCAGTTGAGTGATGATTTTGTATGACTGTATCACGTCGTACACGTTGATAATTATAGTAGGCTGTTGGTTCAGACGAGCGTGATTTATTGGACCTCGGCACATCTGGTACAATTCGTTGTTTGCCACGCACTGTTTTCGATTCAGGACCTCGCATTTTACTGCCACCCCGATGTTTCCAGCTGCTTTCTGTTGTGGTGCGCGTTGTCATCCAGAAAGTGTGTGTCGCAGATTGTTCTGAATGCAAAAAAAGCTCCGCGGAAGTTTTCTTACATCAGAACAAAGAAAAGCACAGCTTTAACCTGGTGTTGCTCTGTTTATCTCTTTTTCTTGCTGCCTTAGATTCAGCTGTAAATCGAACGAAGAAATTCTTTCCAAACACAACTTGACCGTTTTTGTTTCTGCAGCAGTTGTAGAGGCAGTCAACAAGACAACTACGCAAAAGACGACACATGACGCAACGACCTCGTCTGTTAAATCCGCCCTGGATTCGAAAGGAGCAGGTCACAGCGTCGGATCTTCGAAAACCAAAAGTTCAATCCTTTTATTTCCAAGGTATCAGTTTTGTTGATTTTTGTTGGTCGCTCGTGCGGACGCAAAGATGACAGACGGCGCATCCGTCCCTGTTTTGTTCGCCATCTTTAGAGCTTTCGCGCATTTCTACACAAGGTAGGAAAATTTTTGCTGTGAAAAGTTAGAAAATGTAAACGCAAAGCGTCTTTTTCCTCCGCTTCATCGGCGCATATGTTTAACTTCCTGTTTGCAGTAACACGGCCGCCCCTTTCTGCGGCAACAGGTTTTCACTTTGAGTTTCGCACGCGCACCCTACCTAGTAGCTAGCCGGTTGTGCGAAGTGCAGCGGATGCAATATTTGTAAAGCCACAACAGTGACCCACACCAAGCGAATCTATCGCGTTGCTCATTGTGTGATAGTGACACCAGGAAGCTGCATTCTGCATATTCAGTCATTGGGGTAAATAAACGTAAAGCTGCGGCTGGAGATATCTGGTCTGGTCGCTAAATTCATTGTTCTTCATTTCTGCAACTTGATACGATTTCCTGAACCTGCATGAAATGTCTAGCAACGGTCTTTTCCCAATATTCCACTTGCTATTGGAATTCGCTTATACTGTCTGCGTCAAATGAAAGTGCAAGGCGTGAATTTATCGTTTCAAATGTTGCTCCTCCCTCAGCTCTCACGATTTCAAGCGATCGAGGCGTTGCAACTGTTAAAATCTCGCGTGTTATTTCCATTTGTTTCTCTGTGTATGATGTTTGTGATGTACGTGACCTGCAGATGGATCTTAGTGAAGGTGTAGGCAGAGTGCGGCGCCGCATGGCTGCGATTCCTCCCACGCGGCTTCGACACCACGCCAAATCGCGTTGTATTGAGTGGGATTATTATCAACAATGAACCGCTCGCGAAGCGTCTGTTGCCCAGCAATCTTGCTTAGACCTGTTAGGGCGCACCAGACGCCACTGTTCTTAAATGGCGGTCGCAGAGCTTTTAATGCAACGGGAATGTAAAGCTTTTGTAACCTTTGTTTGCTGTTAAGGGTTTTGCTTCCTCTTAAATGACATATATTGTTAAGGAGAAATGCCCTAAAATCTTCCGTCACGTTCAGTTTGCCTAAAAAAGAGAAATAATCTAAAACAGTGGTTTTCACCCTGTGGGTCACGAAACAGTTTGAGGGGTCGCGAGTAGATATTTTATTTACGCTGTATTACATTTGCTTTATTCGAGTTTTAGATGTGGATCGTTGGGTTATAATGAGTTGCTATAATGAGTCGCGGTTCAGAAAAGGTTTAAAACCATCTAAAATTTAAACGTTTTTGTAAATATGCTTTGCTGATCAAAGTTAAGGGATAGTATCCACTGTGTTGGAACCTAAGCACCGCAAGCTAAAGCATTCTTTGATTTTAGTTGTCTCGTTTCATCGTTGGTTTTTGTTGCAATTTCGACCGTAGAAATTGGGAGCACCGCGTACAACTACATATTTAGAATGAGTATGTATGAGACTCAACAGGTTATTTTTCTTTTTAGTGGTAAAACTCAGTTACAAAAGCGGTGGACAGTGTTCTTCAAGGTGTTTTGAGGGACTGCAGTGATCCCTTTAATTTTTTCAAACTTTTTCTCAAAATTAAGAGCCTCGCTTTACGATTTCTATTGTAAAATCTGCTCTGCTAATAATAAATAATTCGTTTAAGCAACTGTGGTTGTTTTCACATAGTTGGATCTCTTAAAATTTTTTAGCGGTCACCAAAATCACTCCTCAAAAAAGCCTGGCGGTTAGCATCGAATCGTGTTTTCTTTTCAAGTTTCGAAATTTCCATGGCGCAGCATGTCTGGAAACTGTTTGAAAATATAAATGCGCGATCGTCTTTCAAGCGTCTGTCTTATCGCAACAGATATCTTCACCCTGTTTGTATTTGAAACAAATAAGCAAGTATTGTAACAGAATCTAGCAATTCATTCTCTGCTCTGATATAGATCGGCGCAACCTCGCCATATCGATTGCTGGAATGACTTGCCTGTCGACGAGGGATGCCGTCACACAACCAACCCTGATCAAGTCTACTTACCTCATCATCCCACACCCCTCGCCGTAAGTTGTTGTTCGCGTAACGTCTTCGTTGTGTATGACAAAAGCACTTCGAAGACTTGTCGTTTTGCGGAGAAATTGGTCGCTAAATAGAGCACCATTCAAAATTTTTAAAGAGAAAGGTGCAATGCTGCTTTGCGCGTTGCGATGTTTTTTTTTATATAGACCGGCATGCAACCTTATCGTAGTTTCAGCTGACGTAGCCCTGCTACAATTTGCTCAAACCCTTCGTCAGTTTCACGCATGAATGTAGAAACGATCCCTTTTGCCTCTGGTCATTTGCAATTTCATTTAAATTGTTTCGTGTATGCTTTTCGAGGTATATTTCGTGCTCATCATGAGACGTACACGGCGTTCAGCAAAGCGAAAGTCTTAGACCTTTGCCGAGGAAAGACAACTCGCTTTGCATGCAACAAAAGCCCCTCGAGGAAGTTCATTGGTGCTTCGAGTCATTGCTGCAACCCACTTGTCATCAATTTCAGGTCAATCATTTTGGTGGATGGACGATGGACACCCGGCACACTTGCTTCAATCGAAAGACTCACCACCAGTGGAGAAGCTTATGCGATGCTTTCCGCGACGACAATCAGGGCCGCAAAAGCACCAAGCGCCTTTCCGTCCCCAAGCCTCTGACAAGCCTCACCTTCACCCCTATTCCTTCAGCGTCGCTTCCAGAGCGGCTGAAAAAGCCACGTGCGGTCAGTGGCGTCTGGCCGTGGGATTTTGACGCCGTCGCTGAAGACATGGCATGCGTTTCTGCCGGTAGCTATGCAACGACCGCACCGCAAGTTCCTTTGTCGCATCAGACCATCAGCCACTACCCGTTAGTACGCCAAGCTCTAAAGAAATCTTCCAGTGTCGATAGCAGCGCCTTGGCCAGACGGACTAGCACCGGCTGTGTCCGGACGAAAAAGCTACAAAGGCCCGCCAGATATACTTTAGACTCTGCCGCTGCCCTTCATTCCATTCGTAACAACGCGTCCCATGACGTCAGGGACGTCACCGCATCCGACATTGAGGTGCGGAACACCGTATCGTTGTCCAAGACTGAACTGGGCGCGTTGCTTGCCAAGCGTTCGGAACATTTCGCAGTGACCTCTCAGCAGCCGAGCAGCGGCGACGCGACAACGGTCCACGCGACGTACGCGCGTAGCAACAGCGCGGATGGCCTATTCAAACGACCGGACGATTTCGACGCAGCGCAACGACCTGTGGCGAGAAGAAAAAGTGCCTCGAAGTTGCGGCGTAATTCCAACTTGGTGAGTAAATGTTCATGCTTGAGACTAACGAAACTTGATTTACCTAAGTTCACAGCTGCATGAAGCTAGTGTGACAGCTGAGGTGCCATGTTTCTGAAAGTACTTGTCAAACCGTGTTGTTAGGGACACATGAAGGGGTAACATCGATGAAAGGCAGGGGGTAACATCGGTGAAAGGTAATAGACCGTCCGCAGGCCGCTGTGGAAAACTTACAAGACGCAAAGCAACATGCACTCCTTGGTTACAATCGTAAAAATGTATCTTGCTTCTAGCCACGAATGCAGTTTTTTTTATGGCGATGCCGTGTTTTACTGCAGACAAGCTGGATAAACGCACTCCAAAATATAATTGTATATTATAACTCTGGAACTGCACGTACTGAGAACCTGATGCTTTCATCCAGTGCTGCAATGAAAAGTTTTATTAGACTTGGCTCTTTCTGTTCACGTAGCCATTAAAATCGAACTCCTTCCGGAAAATCATACTTAGGCCAAACTTCTCGTTATGTACTGTTAATGCAAAGATGTGAAGCAGAACACCTGGATTTATGGTTAAGCTGCAGTTAACACCGAAATATGCTTTATGGTCCAGTTGCGTGTCATTGCAGGAGATTGCTCACCAAACAATAAATGGATGCTGTTCACTGTACGTTTTGAACCTGAGCTTTTTCGCGCCAACTTTTGTAAATAGATGAAACTTAGCGATGAAACGACAGCTTGATTGCCAAACAAATTACGATGAAAAAAGTTCATAAAACGGCATTTGACGATAAGTGGCAGTCTGGCCTTATCTTGTTCTGTGGTCCTTAGCCTGCCAACATTTTTCTTTTCACCATAGTGGATAGCGTCTAGGATGCAACCTTTATCACAGTTCGATACCTTGCTTCACTCGTGAAATAAAGTAACTACTTATCGCCACCATGAGATGAGAGCACTCTCTATTTGAGAATCGATACAGCATGCCGTTTTCAGAAATCCCAGGACGATTTTGTATTCATAATCTTGCCTTGTGTCATTAACAAATCCAGGTCAATCCATCGGTCCAGTGTCACATTGTCACAAAACACTCGGTCGGGTGCTCCCCCGATGTGCGGAAACGCAGGAAAAGCGTTGAAGTGCGTTCTGTGCTGAACGGAAAGCGACTTCGTTCAGTTTCCGTTTCGAAACACGATTTCTTTTTCTTGCATGCTGCTTGCGCGGCGATTAAGTTGCTCGTTTTGTGCGGTGCTTTTGTTCTGAACTGAAGGATGCAAAGAGAGACCCTACGCGTTTCAGATGGAACTCATTCAGAAACAAGTATCCGACCAAAACGCTGTGTCCAATCATACTAGCAACTTCGAAAGCAATTTTTCCGAAACCATAGAGCATGTAAGTTGTGACCTTCGGCTTCACTGTTGTGTTTCATTGACGTGCATCTTTATTTCGTGCGATTGTTTCTATTCGATTCTACCAATCTGTTCACTTTTTATGCTGTAAAGCTGTGCACAACAATGCTAGATACTTGAAGTCTATGTATACGAAGCAGGCTGCTCGTGAGGCATATTTGTACAATAGTTCTGTCGATTTTTGTCACGTACAAGCGAGGTTGTCATTCAGTGAAGTTCTATAGTGGTCATCATTTCTTTCCTTCAAAACAGCAGCATTTTACCACCGGGAAACCGTGTCTAGTTAGCAGCCGTGCACGTCCGCGCGTTGATATATCATCCAGACAAGTTGCCCATAGGTTGTTGATCGCGAAGTATTGACGTTTGAGCAAGGACTGCACGGGAATTTGCCAGTTCATTTCTAGGTTAAATCCGATTTTTGTCCAAGCACAACAATTAAAAGCTCTAGATTTTCTATAGGCTTTGGAGGAATCAGCCGACCGGCTCTGCTTTCGTCTTTTTGCGATGATTCAAACTTGCACATATATCTGTATTCAAGTAACTTCACTCCACAGGTGAAACAAGCAAGGAATCTATCTAGTTAAAAAAATTAGTAAAAATTTTATCCAAGCAGTGCAAAAATGTTATGATTGAAACGAGTTTAACCCATTGAAGCGGACTTCAGGTGATGAAAATCCTGTTGATGGCGGCAATCTCCCTGCACTTTTTTAAACACCCTTTGCTTGTCGGATAGGAATAACTGCGTGAATGATTTATCAGACAGATAGCAGTGCGTACCCAATGATACGATAATTTTAACAATTTGTTGTTTCTGACAGTAATCGCAACACGAGTTGTAACTAACGAGAGGAATGGTTTTCAAACGCCAATGTTAAAAAACTTGGTTGTAAAAAAATATTGTGTTGTCCGAAACTGGAACTTTTTTTTGTTCCGTCATTCACTGATCTATATAATTCTGAACAGGATTACCAGTGAAATGCTATTCCTGCTTTGTCATTCCTCTCAATTGCTTCGTCATTCGTTTTTGTTGTCGGCAAACGCTCCTAGTGATCCCTACGTAATCCCAACTTATACCTAAATTTATTACAAATAAAAGTGCTTTGTCAGTAGCCGAGTGTGCACAGATGACGTTGGGTCCATGTCAACCATAACATAATTTTTCACTTCCTATGGGAAGAATCAGATCTAACTCTGATTCCTGTCACGCAATCTTGCAAATGAGTCGTGTAGCTGTGAAGCATGAAATGCATAAAAGTCCTGCATTTGGAGCCAATACTCCTGTTGGAGAAATCCCTACTGCCATGCAAGACATGCCGGCGAGGCAGGATGTTTTGCTGCAGCCAAGGAGCAATGACTCAGAACTTCATTGCGTTTCTGGCCTGGATTAGTCTCACTTGGACTTGTGTCAGCAGAATAAGCAGTAATTGCTTGGGGTTTTGAGGTGTTTCGAGACCTTTTAGGGGTGTTTGCCTTCGCGACCCTTCCGATAGGAAACGCAGTTTGTTAAGTAAAAACCTTGCAAGTGAGTTGATGGTCAAGTTGATATTGATGTCAGGCATTTTACGCAAATCATTCATCGCATGTGTTTAGTTGCTTTTTTTCCACGCTTCTTTTTTTCCTTTGAACATAACTATGCCGCAATAGTCTCACCTGAGTGCAATCGTAATGTCATTTGCGCCTAAGGGCTGTCCATTCTAAATCCTGGAATGGTCACTACCTGTGCAATCGAATGAATGCACCTGTATTCTATTTCTTAAAACAAATCTTAAGGGTATTTTTAGCAGGGTTGTTGTAATTTTACCCAACCCACAAAACCCACCTGGTTAAAAAAACGGGAAAAATACCCGCGATATTTTTCCTTAATGAAAAGACCTGTAAAATACATTCGTCCGAATTCACAGTTGTAACGCATTAAAAACAGTCTCATTGATATACAGCAGTACTAAAACATTAGTCACACACACATTAGTATTTTTTCTATAATATTAATATAAAAATTATAAAAAAACAAAAAACGGGTTTTAATGTTCTTTTTTTAGAAAAGCACGTGAGTTGTTTTTTTTTTAAAAACGTTTTTTCAACAACCCTTGGTTTTTATTTAGTGCATCTAAATCCTGTTTTTTGGTCCAATTGCGGCTCGCATTGTGCCAAATGGCAACAATAAAAGCGTTCTCTGCAATCGTTATGAAAGGCGGTGAGTTCAACTAAACTCTGCTTCAACTTCCAGAAACCGCTGGTTTACGTGAAGGAAGAGAGCCCACTGCCGAACGGTTTGTCTGCAATTTCCATCGACGGCCATCCCTGGCCGAACAGCGCCGCGTCCAGCAGCTCCGTGGAATCTCTGTTTCAGTCGATTTCTCCCACTGCTGAAACGTTGAGCATCCCTGCTAAGCTGGAAGCGAGCTCAGGTTCAGGTAAGTTACTAAGACTGGTTCGACGTTGCCAACATGCTTGTGTGTTACCGCATTGCCTCGGTGATATGGGCAGACTGTTACTAGCTCGCAGCCTTTCTTCAGGAAAAATTTTAAGAAAAGAATATTCCATTTTTGGCATTGCGTCAAGTTCCAATGCTTTGAAATACTTTGCAAATTGAAAGAACGGGTTGGTTCATTAGAGAAGGTTTAAGTATTTTGCGTGGCCAAAAATTGGATTCAACTGCGTTTCTTGCAGTGTTGAGACAACTATTTTTTGGCTTCTCAGAAAACAAAACAAATGAAAAGTCACTCATTGTTTTTTCGCCCTGGTGAAGTTGACTGTGCCGTCAACGAAGCGTTGGCAGTATCCGTTTTTACGTTTTATCTGATACACCAGTTGAGCATTTAGACATACTGTACCATGTACCGTCCATGATAGATCTTTGGCTAAAAATACACAACGACCAACTTTGTGTTGTTTTCAATGATAAAAACCATTACAAATATCCTTGATTTCAAGTGGCCTGAAAGTGCGGTTGTTTTAACTCGACGCAACCTACAAAGCACCATCTTGGAACATTATTCCATTCGGTTTGTGTCATGGCAAAACACAAACATATATCTTAAGCCATTCTGCTATAACCAGGGCTGTGGAACCGGAGCCCAAGCAATTTTGGATGGCTGCAGATGGAGCCAAAAACTTTTAGATTGTGGAGTCGGAGCCTGAAATTTAGGTTTCGGTTCCACCGACACAGTTTTTGGGGCAAGCGAGTTGCACAAATAATTCCATGGACCAAATCATTCTGGAGCCGGAGCCGAAAACTTCTGGGTGTTGGAACTGGAGCTGGAGCCAAAAGATTTAGATGTGTGGAACCAGAGCCTGAAATTTGAGTTCCGGAGCCACAGCCCTGGCTATAAACCCCTTTGTTACGTAATTTCCTTTTGTTGTTAATATTGATGCAATTTACATGGAAACATCGTTGGTATATCTCTGAACCTTCATCTTAAAACAGGAGTGTGGAATCTATTTACTATGACGCGCCACAAATAAATTATAATTTTATCTTGTGATAAAAATTTGCGAAAAAATACACATGTTGTTTTTTAACTCCAATACGCAAATCCAAGGTCCATTTCACGCGTAGTGATATAACTGAAAGTTCTTTCTGGTGAGGCGGGCGATGTCTGCTGAAATCGAAGATGTATTTCTACGTTTTCATCAGTTCGTCTGGAGCGAATCCAGCTCTTTGTGAGATTCAGTTTAGAAAAAAAACGCTCGCAACAGTACGTGGTTCCAAAGACAATCGTAAATCAAAGCATGCTCCCGCAGGGCGGGTAAATAATAATAATATAATCAGCATTTACGTAGCGTATATCGAAACCGGCCAACGGCATGCTAAGGTACATGGCTTTCAATTTCTCATCTGTTTGGAGCTGAATTACTTCATGTCGAAAGTTAATGGGCACAGCAGATACAACTACATTCAAAGGAGTGGACAAAACATCCAACTTCATTTGTTTACATTTCATGTCCTGGAATCGTGCGTTGAATTTCTCAATAATATTCGCACATTCATGTGCATAGTGGGCTGTCGTGGAAGGCTTTTGCTCTTACGCTATTCACAGATATAATTTTGCTACTTCGGCGAACAAAGAGTTGCTGAACTGCTCTAGCTCCCTGCAGCTTGACTTCGAGCTCGGAGAAGTGGTTGCTATTGTAAACCATATACGCTAGGTCGCACAACCGCTGGCTATCACTGAGACCAACAACAGGATTGCCATGCATATTCATGAATTGAACAAGTTCATTATGCAACAAGTAACAATGCCTCAGCATGTCACTGCGACTCAGCGAAACGAGCAGTGGTAGACAAGGTCGTGTAATCCCTGTTCAGGTCTTCCAGTAATTTCGTAAACAGGCGACCATTTAGACTTCTGCTTGGATTAAATTGATGCATGTAACTGATAAAATGGTCATCAATTTAATCAAAAGCAGAGGTCTACCTACACTGCACGGTTGTCGGATTCGCGTTGGATTGGGAATCCAACAAATCATTCAGGCGCGACCGTGAGTGTCTCACCGGGCTGCTTGATGGCGTGTTTTTTCAACCATGTCCGATTTAGCGAATCCAACTAGCAGAAGTGGGTCGGGAATCCGACAATAAGGGATTCGAGCGGGAAGGAGGTTGGATCAGTGGTTCTTAACATTTTCTCCATCACGCCCCCCTAAAGTAATTTTCGTTTCGCTCACGCCCCCGTGCATTAAATAAGTTGTAAAAACAAATGTATCTCTTTGTGAATAACAAACACTAAGTCCAGGGTTTTGTTAAGGCGTTTTAGAGAACCGATTTGGGTCTCTAGAATTGATAATCGGGTCCCTAGAATCAGAGAAAATCGGGTCCATACAGGTCCATACCGGGCGCGGAACATTTCCCTTAGCAAAAACCCTGCTAAGTGCGTAGAGTACAAACACACACAGTCTGCACAATGCAGATTGGTAAAAACAGACACAACAGAACAATTCATAGCGA
>JGI24158J21664_10003693_pt1 | contig 19358 bp, 10 predicted proteins | sample Ectturendosymbi3_FD_21664 | JGI IMG/M metagenome (IMG submission 21664) | reverse complement strand
ATCTCTCAAAGTGAGAGAGGATTACTTTGCATTATTGATTCCCAGCAAATGGGAGTTTTCTAAAGAATATGTGCAGACCATAAAGTGTCTGCTACACAAACGAAAAGCCGTCATAACTTGCTGCAACGCAGTGAACAGAAATAGAACGATGTAGAGCTTCAGCTTGTCGTGGTAAGATCACGATTATCTGCAGGCCTATAACTTCATTTCATGCTACGCGGGCGGTGCTAGCAACGCATTTTTTTCAATTTTTATTGAAAGTAGAGCTGAGAGTTTCAATTTTCTCTGTCAGAGTTTTGCCTTCTCTGCCTACTGACGAAATTTGAAGATGAAACAGCGTTCATACAGATTTTTGTCCTCAAGGTCTATCTTAGCTTTAGCAGACCACGGCCTACTCAAGATATTTTTCTTAAGATATCTTAAGTAGGCCGTGAACTGCCGAATGCAGCAGTGTCAGAGTACAACTGCAGCCATTGTGTATCACTCACGTAAAGCGCATCAGAGAGCAGAACACACTGTGTAACTGAGTTTGAGTAAGTAGAATTTCAGTTGTAGCAACTGCTTTGTCAAGAATCTTTCATGCATGAAATTGCGTTTGTTTGGCGTTTGCATATTGCATTCATAAATGATATAACCAGGGCCGTCGCCAGCGAGGGGGCCAGTGGTGCCCGCCCCCCATTTGAAATCGGTGCCCCCCCTTTTCACGTTTGGCCCCCGGTTGCTACATACATCCAATGCTGCATTTTAAAAATGTGGCCCCCCTTCTGTTTTTTGGCCCCTCTTTCTGGTTTTTGGCCCACCTGCTGCTAAATCTTGGCGACGGGCCTGGATATAACATTTATAGTTTTAACATTTTAGCTAAGTTTGCCTTTGACAGAGTAAAAGAACAGCTGATATCTTGCATTTTTTGTTTTTTTAAATTGCATTGACCTTCTTTCGAAAATGGTTGCAAGATAACCTAGAATGTATATGTTTACTGTAGATTCAGTGCAAGGTTGTCTCTTATGGTTGTACCTCACAAGCCGGTAACTTGCAATTAAACTCAATTCAATCTTGCGGAGGTTTTGAAGCACATTTAAATCCATCTATAGCGTGATATCTGGCATTCAAATCCAATAAAAATGCCAAAGGCGCCGTGAATTTTTACTGTGCGCCAATTGCTCATTGGTGGCCGGAGGCATTTCTTAAAGTGATGCAGGCCACTAGCCCGGTTTTGAGGTTTGGGGGAAAATACATTTTTAGGGAGCAAGTTTTTATTATATGTTTCAAACAAACTTTTCTGGTCACAANAAAANTTGGGGGNCACAAAAAATTTGGGGAGGAAGCGCTCCCCCAAACTTTTTGTGCCCCCCAAATTTTGTTGGGCCCNGAAATTTTTTTATTAAAACATATAATAAAAACAAAAATCTTGCCCCCATAAAAATGTTTTGTGCTACCCCAAAAGATAAGACCGAGCTACGGGCCTGGCCTCACGTGATAAAGTAAATTTCAACTCAAAATGTCATTGACGCTTATGGGCAATATGAAAAGCGAAAAGGTCGCCTGTTAACATTAATTATGCTAACTTCATGGAATGAGTGTGATAAACGTGTTATGAAATACCCTGGAATACAATTTCCCACACATCTATCTGGAGTTGCCAAATACCAGCACTCTTGCTCCAAACATTTTGTGATCTTCAAGATATTTTATTGGGAAACTCCGCAGTAAAATAGGGCAGGAAGAATGTAAAACTTTGGATGGCGGCTGCCATGAACAAAACGACTAAATTGTGTGGATCTTTCACGTGTAGAATAGTTCATAACGCGCGATGTTCCGTTTGTACGTGTTGATAGGCATTATTGTTAAGCTTATGTCTGTCAAACATTTAGCCTCTGATGCAAAAATCATATATATTGGCATGATCGTTGTTCGCACATTTTGTCTAAAATTACAGTTTGAAATTACAGGTTTAAACACTCGAAGCATTTTAGCTGATCGAAGTGTTGCAACAAACTTTCGATGTATATTTAAATAAAAAGGCACTCCTGCCCTGCATTCCCCGCAATGAAAAAATAGGTATGCCACTCCTACCGTACACCAGAAGTTCTGACGCCCTTGATTTTACCCCATCTTTGTTTTGATGAAGCTGGCACAAAGTGCGACAAATAAAAATGCAAGGTACGCTGCTACTGCCCCTTGCAATCTGTGAGATGCAATGTGTGTAAAATAAGCTGAGAGCAGTTGTCAAATTGTAGTGCGTACAACTACAAAATTAGACATTTGCATAAAGAACGGTGTCTAATCTGTATTTTTTAAAGAAAAGATAAGCTTCTACTGACGCACTTCGCGGTAAAAGGATATTACAGTAATGGAAAATGAAGAAAGGTTGCTTTTATGCATTTTTTGGACTCTGTTACTATACCATGTTTACACCGCAGGTGTCTTTTGTCTTTTTGTGGTTTTGCTGTAAGTAGGTGACAGGGCGCAAAATGAGTTTGCGAAAGAATGGTCAAAGAACAAATATGAAACAAACCACTCATCAAATACATAGTATCCACTCCCTGCGTGCCAATCAAATGTAGAGCAGGAGCAGGGAATTTTAGTAGTTTTCCTGTTTACATCATCTGACACAGATTACCTTTTTGCAAAATAACCGGAGATCGGGTTCACAATATTTCGTCTCAAGAGCTTTGGTTTGATTCTTTTTCCTTGTATATGCCAACAACCTGTAGTGCCTTCATTTAGCCACGTTATCCTTGAAAGTCAGTGGCCGCAATCATGGAATCTTTACATTTGCAATGAAAGCAAACAGCTGGACCGGTGGTTTTGCTATTTTTGTCATCAATGATGGAGCCTCTAGTTTCGGTCTCCAGCATGTCTGGACTCTCGAGCTCCCTTTGTGTGAGTCGCGGTTTCGAAAGTCTCGTTGAGCATTTTGTTTCAAAACTTTAAATGCTTTATTAACAAGACTTGGCAAAATTTCAGCAGCTCAACTGCTCGCTGTTGGTTTTATTCTCGGATAAATAAAAAAAAGAAAAAATGTCAAAATCGACTGTGCGACGAATTTGAAGCTCAGGAGTGTCGGCGAATTTTTCTGATAATTTCCCAAAAATGCTGCTGGAGCCGACAAATTTTCAGGTCTCGAGTTGAAGCCTCGAACATTCAGGTCTCGGTATCGGCTTCTGCGCAAGTCTTAGTCTTGAGGTGACAGTCTCCACTACATCACGTCCATAATACAATTCGAAGATCTGTCGTTATGGAAGCTGAGGTCCCCTGTCATTAAACCGGAAAATCAGTCACTAGATTTTTGTGAAGCTTACTCATGGCTTATCATGACGCACTAGCAGGTCGTTCTGCTTTGTATAAATCTAAGAGCATGCGATGACAAATGCCACGTAAAACGTTGAGTGTTCGGGATGCATGTAAATTCACGTGGCGTTGCGCTATTCTTCCAAATCTGGTAAAGCTGCCATAGAAGCAGTCGAGACAAAAATCTAGTTTTCGCAGTACTGTGCAGAAAGCACAAGTTTCAGAAAAAGACAGCGACTAAAGATTTGAAAGCTAACGTTCATATGGACCGTGAAGATTGGATATAATGTCATTAAACACAACCATATTATTTTCAAGGCGGATATGGAAATAACGCAGGTTTTCGTACGTTACTTGCGGAGGTTTAACAGGATCATTGCTAGCAAGTGCAAAATGTTCAAAGCTTTGTGGTGGGTAAAAATAAGCTGTATTGAAGTGACTGTACTGACACCTTAAGCTTCCCTCTTCTGAATTTCTAGAAGTGGAAGCATGCAATCGGGTTATATGTATCTGCCGAGTTAATGGTAAGTCTGCTTTAAACAAAACGAATATTCTGCAATTTGCAGGCTTTTCCATGGGAATGCCATTGGATTTGTCCTGTGGAATGGGACAGTGGACTTAAATTTGCTCCACGTCCTACTGGGATCGCAACCATGCTAGCATTTAGATCTACCTAAAAAAATGTGATGTTTTGCCTTCTCCCGTTGCTTACAGCACATGGCATTTTAAGATTTTTTACTGGTTTTTTGTTACAACCATTTGTGTGAACTGTTTCTTCCACTTCTCTAATCTCTGAAGTGCGCTGGTGCCTCTTTTTGTTAGTAAGAGTCCTTTTGCCTCTTTGCTTTTCTTGTTAGTACGTAATTCTAACGTCATATAGCAGAAACATTCTGAAGTTGAATACCATAATTATATGCTCACAGGACAATCAGCACCATCACAGCCATGGTTTAGAGACGCGAGGTCCCCGAAGCAAGTCGTTAGGCTTTGTTTTAGGTGACAACTAAAAAAAGGGTCACCCAATTTCTATTGCCCTCCTCACAACCATGGCCCCCTGATTAGGGGTTTAGAAAATTCTTATCCACGGCTGTATAGAGGCTAGATAGACCAGATACGTCCTACCGAAATGCCTTACTGAGCCAAAAAGTATGTCATTATCTTGAGGGCCACACATTGAATGGCTTGCTTTGTTCTCAGCAACTAAAACTTAGCTTTAAGCTACTGGAAGCGCTAGGATCCTAACTACAATGATAACGACTGTCTGGAACTTCTATTCACTCCATGACTGTGATTTCATGGGCAAGATTAGTACTTATGGAGCAAAAGTAGAAATTAGTTTAGTGCCAATGGAACAATGGAGATAAAAAAACTTAAAATCAGTTTTCCACCGAGGTGTCAGTGGACACATGGAAATCTGCTAGTAGAGTAGTACAAACGTGATAAAGTGGTAATGACGGCAATTGCACCAAAAATGTCAAAATTAGGATTGCAAAATGGTAGGCTGCTTTTTATAGTATATACACAACAAACGAAAACCTTCAACCGGGGTGCACAAGACCTTCGACTGGGCCGCGGGTTGGACATGGGCTGGACCAGGACTTCCAAACCTGTAGTACGCGTACCGCTAGTGGTATACGCGAAGGTCTGCCAGGTGGTACGCGAGTAACTTGCATTTTTTCACAAAAACCTGGATTCGCAGCTTTCTAGTTTACGTATCGGGTTTTGTTTCCAAATAAAAAAATTTTCCTGTAGCCTGCTATTCCTAATGTATCGCAACATTATGACTTTCGATGAGCTGTTAGCAAATTTACGCCACGCATCGACCATTTAGTGGAAGGTAAACAAAAATCTCATTGAATATAGTTATGGTCCTTCATTGTTATTCTAATGTATATTATTCTTCTGAATAAACTAAGAAACGATCAAAATAGTTGTTCTAGAAGAAGTGGTACGGGTTGACAATACGGGTTGCCCAAGTGGTACGAGATCGTAAAAAGGTTGGGAACTCCTGGGCTAGACACTAGAACTGCACATGATATAATGCACTTCCTATTACTAGTTTCGTTGGAAACCCATGTGATGGAAAAGTCACAGGTCGGGATAGGAGAGAAAAAAGTGTCCGTGGATATCGCAGTTTGACAGCACCGGCAAACTTTCTTCTCTTCTTGATCACTCTGAAAAGCGGTGTTTTCAACTGTAAAACAAAAGGTTTTTTGAACAAGTGATTGTTTTTTTACTCGTACAGCTTTGAATTCTGTGCTCACTTGTAAAGCACAGTAAAGGACCTGAAGTCAAAACGCTTTGAAGTAAAAACGCCTAGAATAGACGCTTACTTGAGTAACCTGCGTCACATCCTTAACAGACAACTTTAATCGAAAAAGACTAACGGAATACAAACTAAATTTCATTTTGAATACAGGTCTGTAAAATATTGCAAACGGATTTTCGATTGCTACTCTTTATCTAAAAATGGTACTTTTCAGAATCGATTCAAAATTTATGAACTTCAAGTGTAAAGTTTTTAAACTCTAAAACTTTTTCATTCCGCAGGGAACAAAACAGCATATATTTCACAAAAAATTCTACAGCAAATTTTTCAAAAACCTTCAGAAGAATTTCGATATCAGCCGATATCAGCCAAAAGCTAGCAGCGAAAACTTGTCATAAACCATTGGGTCTCTGCATTCTGCTATAATTAACAATATACCACTGTTCTGAAAAAGTCATATAAAAATATCAAACTTTGAATAAAAACCAAAAACACTAACCTTAAACTATTAAGTAACTTGCTGTATCCGACCATTAGCAAAACTAGAAACTTTAGGCTATTTTTCAGTTCATTCTTCACTGTAAATTCAATGACCCTTTTCTCTCTTACCCCGAGCCTCTGGAAAAATCTGACTGAATGGTACGTCAAGGCTTTCTGACCTTTACTTCTGTTGCATGATATATCCATGGAGACATGCAGTGTTAGTGACACTCAGTTTTGCAAACAGACCCACGATAGAGATTCTTAGCCGTAAATGGCATTGTGTTTAACCCTAATCGTAAACGTAAGTTTTAAGCTTTACTCAAGCATAAGCAGTGCCTCTAGGAAAACGTAAATGCAAGTGCTGTCCAATTCATCTGTATTGCCCAGTAGCCCAATGTTTCGCGCCCGCCCCTCAAAGATGATGATTGTAAGTTGTTACTGACTTCGTGGGCGTCGGAAAGGGGGCAGGGGGGCAAGGCACCCCCCCAGATTTTGAAAAAGTTCAGCAAAAAAGGTGGTTTTCTTAGTTTCGAGTGGGAAAAAACAAATTTCACTACTTTAGGCCCTCCCTAGCAAACATTTTGAAAAATCCTCTAGTGGCAGTCCCTGAAAAAATTCCTTCCGACGCCCGTGCTTATGTTGCTTGCAGTTCCTACGCGCTTGCACAATTAGGTCAAATTTTCGTCATTGGCGACGCATCAATTCCGTTTTGGACCTGCTTTCCCCCTAATAATTGCACTTCACGCGAACGAACGAGTGGCCGCAAGCTACTCGCATCTACAAATTATGCAATAAGTTTTGGAATCAGTAAAAGTTTCAAGATGTTTAGTCGGTTTGTTTGAGCGACACAAACATGTTCGCCTCAAAAAGAGATTGGAACTTGATGCAATATTTCATCCTTTAGTGGAAGATGCTGCAAAATATAAATTTCACCATTAATTACTCCTCACTTTTCAATCATATACGACATGAGAACCAAACTCTGAGAGGCGCAGCAAAACGCACCTTAACAAATAGCGCTGCGGTTCTCTAACAGTTTGCATCACGCGAAGGACGTGATGGCTTCCGGTGCCAAATGATATCATCCCCATAAATAAGAAAATAGTTCTGTGTTTGGTGATGTGTATTCAGACCTGCCACCAGCCAAGGTTTTCTGGTGGGAGTTTCTGATTCAACAATGAAATTAAAGCTCAAATAAAATCAAAAACTATAAAAATTCGATTATCGCAGCTTGTGTTGTGATTTACTAAATTTAAGTTACATCTGAAGTTAGTTTTGAATTTCCAGTGAACGCAATTATTTGAGACAGATGTAATTTCAAGGTTTTACAGTAAATGTCGCAGTTGGTGTTGTGATATATTCACCTCTATGTTTTAAGTTTGTTTGCTTTCTCTGCCCTTGTTTTAGCATTTCACCTGTTAACATTGCTTGCAGTCTCAAGGACTGACGATGCGGAGTGTTACGTGAAATCTATTTCCTATTAAAAATTTGCCAATACATTCCTTGCTTGTCTTACATGTGGAAAGTAGTTACTTGAATACAGATATGTGTAAGTTTGAATCATCGCAAAAAGATAAAAGCGGAGTCCAGTCGGTGGATTCCTCGAAAGCTTGCAGAAAACCTAAGGCCTTTAATTGTATTAATGATTTTATCAGCAAAGTTGCCAGAAACGTGTCAAATGTTAAGTCCTCTACATAAAACAGCAACATTCTAAAACTCGAATGACGCCCGCAAACAGGCTGAATAAGCACTACGTGAAGAGCAAAATTTTTCTAGGAGTTTTAAAATACGTAGACATTTTGGGTCACAGTATTTGTTGAGTCAATGTTTTGAGGGTCACAGTATTTGTTGAGCCAGTGTTTTCATGTTCACAGTACATTGCTTAATATTTGCCACTAACTTATAAACTTGCAGCGATTCTTCATTCTAGACTCTCGGAAAGCGTTGCGACAATCACGTCAATTTTTTCTAATTATTATTATGTACGTATTGAAGTAAAGTAAAAATATGTCTTGCAATCACTGCATTGTTGGTAATGTCAGGTACACCTTTATCGAAGCACACGCGCCTTCCAGGGAGGTTGATGAGAAATGTTCTAAGAGCAGCAGAAGCATAGCTGATCTGGACGATGCACAAGTAAAAATCAAGCTTTCTTCTACCGCCTGCTGCCGGTCTTCCAACCCTTATTGGGTTAAATCTCCGTCTTTGAGCGGAATTTGCCAGGTGTTTATCCCTAAATCTGGCAGCCTGCGTAGATCAAGTGACTGTAACTCTGCTAAGCGTTACATTTGTCAGCAGCCACTCACAAGTGCAACTGCCAAAAAAAGCTCCAACGCAGTCATTTCCTCTGCATCCGTTGCATCGTCAAAACCAAACATGTTGTCGAGGGGTAACACGGTTATTAGAAGCAATAACTCATCTCCCGCATCCTCGAATTCTTCCCTTGCTGCTGCGTCTTCTTTCCCCAGCGCTGTTGTTGGAGGTGGAATTGCTGGATCACTATTATTCATTCTTTTTATTATAACACTCGTCATAATCTTAAGGCGCCGAAAAAATCCTTCTTGCGTCATGTTCGGATTTAAGGATTGTTTTAAGAGCGAGAGCAAAGTGAGGAGTGAAGAGTCGTCAGAAGAGGACAGGCAAAGTACCCTTGAAAATCACGGATACTACAGGTGGGCGTTGTGTGTGGTATTATAGCTTCGTTGCTGACATTTGTTGCTATACTGAGAAGCGATTCATCGGTGGAAACGCTGCTGAAAGCTTTCAACACCTTTAAGACGTGGACAAGCAATTTTTCACGGGCAAAATAGCCTCGACCTCCACTCGGCACCATTCCTAAACAGAATGTTCGCTTCGGAAAGTCCAATCCAGTGGTTTGCTACCAGAGTAAACACCGGTGTACGTGGCGCATACCTTCCTAAATTATAGCTGAAATGTTACATACCTTCCTAATCTTTTATTCAGCTAATACCTTTGTAATTGAAAAATTGGAGATTGCGGGTATCCAAATCAAGTTGCTATTCCGATGAATGATTCTTTAGACAACTTGACTGTAGGTGCTGTCTGCTACTTCTCTCTCTTACTGAGGATTTTTAGCTTTTTGCAATTGCCATCAAGGGAACTTTTCCCACTCAAGTCAGGTTCATGCGAATTGCTGTGGAAGAAGTAAATATTTCAAAGTATTCCCACAACAATTTCTGTGTCCGTTGCTGCGTGCACTACCTGAACCGTATCCATGACCTCACTGTAAATGCTATAAACTGTGCATAAACTTACAAAAATATTTTGCTAATAACATGAAAAAAAATTACTAAAAAATGTTTCATTAAAAAAATTTTGCGTAAACTTACCAAAACATTTTNCCCAAAAAACCTTGAAAAAATATCACGGTCAGCGTCCGNGTGCCAGTAGAGGGAAACCCAGTCTTCTCNNCCTCTTCGCAGAAATGTCTGTCGATAACTGCACCAAAAACTTCATCGTGGTCAATAAGGCGTTTGGATGAAAAGCACAAATGTTATTGTAAAGACTTCTAACAGTCCTATGGCCTACTTCGAAATCGCACTATAGACCAAAAATGAAACCTGGCGCCTGTTTTCATATACTGATCCAGAGCACCACGCTGTTGTTCCCAATCCTGTTGAATACTTTACCACTTACAGCAGCGTTTCTTACACACTGGTGTGTCACGGACCCCACGGACATCCTAATAAAAGTTACTTACCCCTCAAGAAGAAACGTTGCAATGAATATTCGAAATTACGTTTCATTCATCGTAGTAATAATCGAAATGTCTGCAAGTGCAAAGCTTATTAACCCTTTCGAAATGTCAGAGCAAAGCCTATTCAACCCTTAACATCACATTCACGGATCCTTTAAATCAAATTCACGGACCCCTTAGGGATTAAACTCAGGTTAAGATCCCCGGACTTAGAGGTTTCGTACTATCACCTGCAAGAGGTCCTACAAAAGTCTATTTACTGAGNAACAGCCAAAAGTCCCGCAGCGAAGGTTTTAGGATTGTATTGCATTTTGCACAGTTATAACTTGCCATAACGAGTTGTCAATGCTGATATAGGATCGGATTAAATTCATTTTAACAAAATCCTGCTGTCAACGGGAAATTGCCCGTAAACTGCCAGCACGGCTCTCGCGTATCNCAGATAAGAAACCACTGACAAAGAGACATGTGCTTATGGACGATGATTAACACGCANTTTCAAAGTCGCGTAAACCCAGTAAATTACAAGTGCGACTCACACATCTTGCAGGAAAAAAAACAATTGTTCATCACCAAAAATATTCACAGACTTTTCAGAAATTTGTAAGTCTCAACATCCAAGCTTTGTATTCATCAAAAGTTATGTTGGCGACAAGAGCATAAGAAAGTTTGGCAGGATGTTTTCAAAAATTCATAAATCATCTTGAAAATACTACGCAGTTGTAGTCATGGTGCTAAAGGTGGTTAGGAAAGGGATGTCTAGTTCACGCTGCCTCAGTTGGTCCATAGTATTCAGTGTGCATAAACTACTGGGTTTCTGATCAGTGGCGTACGCAGAAAATCTCCGAGGGGGGGGCAAAGTTTCGTCAGAATCGTGTGACGTCACGAATCAACTTTAGGGGAAGTGCCGAAGGCACGACCATTCTAGGGTGTACGGGGGCATGCCCCCGGAAAAAGTTTGCAAAATTACAACTAAAAATACGCATTTTTGTGCATTCTGGAAGCAAGTTTTAGTATAATGCTTTTACGAGACTTATTAGCCGGTGAGGCAAAAAACTGAACTTTCGTTGTCTGAGGCTCATGAAATAAACCTATATGCGTGGTTGGATGTTATAAGTTTTAGACATGTATCGCTTATCGAAGACGCTTATTAAAGTTTGTAGGCTCAAATCTCACGCCAGCCGAAGCTTTTTCTGGTGTTGATTGTTACCTGTGTTAAGTTACTTAACAGTCACGTGTGAAGCAATTTTGCCAGTGAAAGAATGAAATCGTAAAATGAAAATCAAGCAGAGGAAACGTGGCCTACAGTAGTCATAAAATAATTTGCGTAGTGCGTATATCAGTGACCAGAAAACAAAGTCAGTTTATTTTAAATTGAGGCCCTTGCCCCCCCCTTAGTTACGCCACTGCCGAATGCTGTTCATCATTTTTTTATTTTAGGGTCTGAGGGGGTCCATGGCACAGTGCCCCCCCTCCGTTCGCTAGTGTTCTGATACATATGTAGAGGTATAACAGAGTTGCACTCCTCAAATTGCAGTTATGCCAAGTTAATCATTTCTAATCCACACCCCAGGGGAAACGTCGCTGTGAAATAACATAAAAAGTGACTTGGGAGTCGTTCACACTTTTTTCAACTCGCGTCAAGTCACAAAATGTTTGGGTAGGCTTAGATGTAGTTAAGTTACACAATCCAACCTGCCATTTCAAGCCAACTATTCCCAATATCTAGTAAGTCAACGAGCCAAAACAAAACTTCACTCCTCAGAGGTAAAAGTGACCTAGACAGTAACAAACCGCAAAGAAGAGTAAATATAAAAGTCTGATACAGTATTATCAAGCCCCGTAAGGTCAAGTTCAATTACAAAAGATGGCTATGCACTCGAGTTAATAAATATTATTTCTTTCGTAAGTGTGATCCGAGTCAAGGTCAAGTCACAAAACTTTGAATCAATACGAGTCAACCTGCTTGTTAACTCGGATGGACTGATGCTGAGACGAATCGGACTGAGTTGCTCATTTTTTATACAATTTACAAATGTTCGAAGTTCTGATACAACTTAATTTTTCGACGTTTCAGCTCACTTAATCTTTAGCGTGCATTTGATAAAAAGAATAGAGTCATTACCAAAATCAAAGTGCGATTACGCATGCGTTTTGAGTCCTGAAGTGTTTCTATTCATGAAAGTTACCCATATGAAGACATTACTGCAAGGTAAAATTTAAAAGGTAATGTCGCAGGAAGAACAACAAAAATTGCAAAAATTTCATTATCGTGTTAAACTTTTATGACAACTGTAAGTCCAGACCCCCCACCAGTCAAAATATTCATCGAGGCAAACCAGTGGCGTAGCCAGCCTAAAATTTTGGGGGGTAGCCAAAATGTTTGATTTTAAGCGAACAACACTATTTTGTTTAGAAAAACGCCTCCCAAAGCACAAAATGACTATATTTTCTAAAAATTTTGGGGTGCCATGGCCCCTTAGGCCCCCTTGGCTACGCCTATGAGGCAAACTGTATTATAGTGCGGGATAAAATATCTAAAAACTTACGGAAAGTCACTACGATTGGAGTGGTTTGGCTCAAAAGTTGAGTTTTTTCCACTCGTGGAGCGGCCAATCGATTTCTGGATCCTCGACCAGTTGTCAGTGCTTAAATAGCAATCGAATGATCGTGACCGCACATTTTTGCAACTCCTAAAAAGAAACCTCGAAACTGAAAGCATTGCGAAAGTTGCTATTAACAGCAATGTGCTCTAGTATGACAACAATAAGTTTTTAGTGAGAAGAACATGAAACAATTTTTCATTAACTTGTTGGCACCCATGATGCTCAAGTCACAAGGAGCAAGATCAGGCCCGTAACCAGGGGGGGGGCGAAGCACCCCTAGAAAATTTTTCTTCCCCACTGGAAAAATGTGTTGGACATAGTTTAAAAATATTGGACATAGTAGAAAAAATTTGGGCCCCTCTCGGAAAACTCTTCGCCCCTCCTGGTGTCCTAAGCTGGTTACGGGCCTGAGCAAGATCAATTAACTTCTCTTATATTTTTTCTTTATTCAGCATATGCGTGTCGGATGAAAGCTCCAGACCGTCTGCATTCAGTGCTTTGCAAGGATCAAATCCCATTTCCCTGGATATCGCACTGTTTGGAGAGCACGTCTTGGACGAACACGAATATGAGCAAACCCTTCCTGCCTACGAAGAAATACCANCTATNTCACAAGAATTTGATGTAGACCACGCTGTAACCCGTGCAAACAACGCGCGAAGCGCCGCCAAAGCTGAAACATCTGAACATTATCTCGAGTACATAAAACAGGAAGGGGAACCATTGATGCCACCAGGACAACAGCAACCCTCGGAATACGGAATCGCAGCACAAGGTTCTGGAGTGCAATACACAACCATAAAAAAATACCAGGGAAGCGGAGTGGAATACAGTACTGTTGCCAGGTGTTTAAAAGACAAACCTGCTGATGTGTACGCAGTTGCGAAAAAGAAAAGTAAACAGTAAGAAAACGCGAATACTTTAATTTGTTTGCAAAGGCGCTGGTAGTCACGAGTAGTGTCGGAAGCAAAACATTCCTCAAGGTTTTTGTGGATGAACGTATTGCTGTGCAAATAACTAAAAAATGTCTACGTGCTCTGACTGAAACCATGGATTGTTCTTACCAAGACGATATGGCTTCGTTTGTATACGCACAACATTATACAACCAACAGGTGGCCAAGCAATCGCTTTTATAGTATTATTCTTGGCTGTGGAAGTACAACAGAAACATCGAGGCGACAAGTGTATCACATGAACGGTGGACAACTGAGTAACTCAACCAAAATTTTCGGAACTGTTTGAGATACATGATATTTTAACAAAAGTCGCGACTTTGAGCCATGTAAATACAATTGATGGTCAAGTTTGGCGCCCCGTGTTCGAACCTGAGGTCATTCGGAAGCAAATGTACTGTGTTGAAGAAAGTACTTGTGACATTGTTGGGACTTTTCGGCACCCCGGAGTCGTTCGGCGCACCTGCAGTGATTTGGCGCCCCATAGTGACTCGTCGCCCGGGGAATTGTGCCCCTCCTGCCTTCTCTCGTTACGGCCCTGTACGCCACCATTAATTCATGCTGCGTCTGCGTCCCTTTTCGTTTCTGAGAGCATGTCGTCGGCGAATACGGGCGTTAAAAAAGGTAACGCTGATGGTGTAAAAAATGTCTGTTTTCAAAAACGGACGGCCTGCTTTTTCACTTAATTTTCAATGAAAAATTACGTAAAATCGCAAAGCTTGTACCATTTCTGCAAGTTAAGGAAGTACTGTATTGTAGGTTAACCGTTTACGCAACATATTTTGGTCCCCTGATTTTTGACTGCTCCTCTAAGTGACAGATCTAAACTTGTTAAAAGTTTTTACAGTTTTAATTGGCAGATAGAAGAGCACTTCAAGTCACAAGAAAACCATACTGTATTTTAGCTTTCTAATAAATGAGTTTGCAAAACTTTTACTTGAAGTTCGAAGAGTGTTTGGTTCCACATTTGCAAAAAAAGTAATAAGCGTTTTAAGCAAGACGCTTGACGCTTCCAAGCTGTTCCAAATAAGCCCAAATAAAATTCTGAACTGTTTTGAGTAAACTCATTAGAGTAGGTTTTATTTGAAAATCGTCTCAAACAGCATCAGTGACAAGTTCAGACAGCGATTCATAGCTGCTCATGCAGTGTCAACAGACAGCAAGTGTAGGCTACGGCTACACTCGATCAAATATTTAGAGCTACAGGCAGCTGGGCCTTCAGCTGAAAGAAAGCGAGTTATGGTTCGAAATACACGGAGTAAAGCAAGTGTCAGAACTGTCGAGATCCATTTTACTTTAATCAGGGGTAAAGGGTGAAATATAATTTCTTGCACGAATGGAAATATTGCATTTTTTGTACATCAACGAATTTTTTGCATCAAGAATTTCTGTACGTACCAATCAAACTTGCCTTGGCATTAGATCATGTTTTACCCATTAGCCTTACGACAGTGGCATATCTATTCAAAGTGGCGCCCATGGCAAAATTCAAATGTGCGCCCTTTCTAATAATTTAAATATGAAATATAGGCACAATGTTTTACGAATGATAAACCACAAAGAAAATAAATTTTTTAAAACGGAAAATATTTCTGTTTATTTTTGCTTTAAATTTTTTAGCAAATGAAATATAAATTATCCACAACGACTACAATATACTTCTATACTCATTTAGTTTTCTTATTGATGAACATCAAAACATTCAACTAATAACGTTATCGGAGTCTATAGGTCTACATAGCGTTGCCTGACAAAATTGTATATCTTACAAAAAAATCAAACAATATATTGCAACTGCACACGACAATTTCTTTTTAAAACGAAACACATTCAATCCGAATTGTGCAATAAAATATTTAATGCAAGTCATGTATCGCTTTTGTTCTAAAAATCACAATTCCATCGAGACATAAACATGCCCAGCCTTTTCCGGTTAGATTACACAAAAATTCTAATTAAAACAAAACAACAGTTTCCGTGCCTTTATCGAAGCAAACTCGTCTATGATTTCATCAAAGTAAGCTTTTGTTGTTCCGTCCCTTTCTATTCTCATCAAAGCTATATCACGTAATCTTCCCTGACTTATTGTTAATGAATGAGGCCAGGAGGTATGAAAGGACCGGTTTCTGTTTACTGAAAGATCGTTCGCAGCTTGCAGTAAATGCTGTATAACTGCCATCGTCAGCATTATTTGCAAAGCAATTCGAAGAATGTCAGGACTCAGAAGAACTTCAGGACGCGATATTTTTACGTTACACCACTTGAAACCAATATTTTGCGATCTGCACTCTTCGCATATATTCGCTGGCCATCTACATCTGAACTGCAGGCAGCTCCTAAATTGTCACACGTAGATTTTAGTTTTTCACAGTCAGGACCTTTTCTCAAGGCCTTGGACAATGAACAGAAATCCAAATTTTGACAGAAAAAGTTAGCTCTAAACAAGACTAACAAATCTCTTGCATGAGTTAACATTTTCGCTCAACTAGTACGACAGCGATACTAACTACTAATTTTTCGAGGACTAACTAATGTTCTCTACGTTAGTCTCTGGACTAGAGCATTCTATTCAACCTATTTATTGGACACTATTGGCCATCAAAGAATTTTCATATAGTCGGAGTGGGCCGCAGTAGTTTAAGTAATTTGTAAATCTGTGCGACCTCAACAGAGGTTATTTGCGTAACAGTTAAATTCTCACGGCCACGGACTTAAGCTCGTCTCAGCCAGATTCTGACTAATATCTTCTTGCCTGAAATGCAGCAGTACGGACTGACTTAATCTTTTCTTATAGCTTGAGAAGAACGAGGGCACGCAGATACGGCACGCGAGCGTTCTTGTCACAATGTCCGACCCTCGTGTTATGGCATGTCACAACACCACAGTTTTGTCATAATGCTTACTGGTGCTGGCGAAATACGCCCAACTTATTGCTTTAGGTAAGGGCGCGGTGCTGATACAGCTTTGCAGTTTATGAATGCATGGGGGAGGTGCGTAATGAGGGTAAGGTTGCCAGATGCGTTTTGTAAAAATACCGACCGGCGGCCATTTTGTCCACATTGACAGATGCAGGCTGCATTAGTAAATACATATTTAATGTCACGGGATTCTTGAACAACATTTTTTAAAAATAACGCTTTTTTGGCAACGCACGTATTTTTCATGTTATTTTCTTTACAATTTCATGAAGCTTCCACAATGGTTGGTTTGAAAATGTGTCAGTGTATAAATGTACGCTTTGTGGGAGCAGTCCATAGCCCTACTGCTGAGCATTGGCAAACTTATCTACTTTAAATTAAAAACGATAACTGCAGTGTTAATGTGAATGTAGGTGTTTTCTTAAATTCTAAAAAAAAATAATGCACTTAGTAGAATTTACATGCTGTTTATCAATTTCTGAAGTGCACACGTTTCCGTGCAATTTGATGTTATTTGCTTTTCTACGGTATGAACACCATAACACAAGTAATAATTTCTTGCGTGCTACATTCTCTTCAGTTTGCAACAAACGTTTTCTAGCTCACTCTTTAAAATTTTTTTACTACCTTCTGGACCACTAAGACCGGCTGAGAGATGACCTCCAGCTTGATTCGCTAGCACTTGCTTGAGCCAGTTATGGTCAACTGATGGAATAATGTGTTGGTTCAGTGCAGCTCGCGTGATTGTGGAAGGCTCGCTAGTCTCCACAATGTCACAGTGGTCCTCTCTATTTCTATGAGTTTCCTCCATTCTGCCTGCAATAGCCTGCGGTAGTAGTTCAGACAACAACCTCACCTACGCCAGTAAAACAGTTAATTGCCAAAAGAAATGCTCATACAGATAACGTCTGGGACGACGGAAGATGCTAAGTGTGACTAAACAAAGGAAGAGGAAAATGGAGAGGCAATGTGTATTGTTAAGGCACAAGTAACAATTCGTCCTTATGTGAACTTCGCTGAAGGAACTGTCCTGACAAGATTCACTGCTAGAGTCATTATAATTTCAGAAGTTCTGCGTTAGTTCTTTTTGTAGTTACTACAAATTGTTTATTTTCAAAATACTGCCTTCAGGCACTGGTTTTTAAAATACCGGCTTCTTACCGGCCTCTGTTAAATTAGCAGTAAAATACCGGCCAGGCCGGTGAAATACCGGCAATCTGGCAACCCTAAATGAGGAGGGGCAAGGGAGGAACAATTCTCCGGGCGCCGAATCACCTTGAGGGCGCGGAATCAGTGCGTGGTCGGCGAAAAGACCCAACAATGTCACAAGTACTTTCTTCAGTACAGTACATTTGCTTCCGACAGACCTCAGCTTCGAACATGGGGGCGCCAAACTCCAAACTTGCTTATTGTCCTGGCCCTGGGCGCCATCTAACCTTGTTCCGTCCCTGGCACGGGGCGCAAAATAGAGGTTCTAGAAACTATACATAAAGATTTTAATTTCTGACAAGCAATTTTTGCGCCCCCCGTCAAAGTGGCGCCCATGGCACGTGCCATGCCTGCCATACCCTAGATACGCCGCTGCCTTACGATGCTTGCAGAGCCTGAAGCAAAACGTACCTGGCCCACCCAAAAAAATTCGGTTGTCCTGCTGGCGAGGCCGGCGTAAGACGCATGTTTATTCGCTTGGAAGCAACTTCGAAAAAAAGGAAATTAACTTAAAGACATTCAGCTCCTTTCTATAATAATCTTTGACATGCAATTTCCAAAACGCGATAATAGCCAACAACCGCTAATTACCTTGGACATAATGTTCGAACGCAGATGCATGTAGCCTACCCTGCACCCAAAATACATGACGATCAGTTTTGTACCTGAAAAGCTGAAGCGTACCGGACGAGGGGTATGGGAAGGCACCTGATTCCAGTAGAGTAGGAAAAGCAACGAAAAAGCCATCAGTGATGTAGTAAGATGAAGCTAGGACAAATCAACCGAATGATGAATTGAAATTTTGCAAAACTTCTCAAAGTGCGGGAAGCGTATCACCGACTTTGTACCTGCGATTTTCATCGAAACGAATAACAAATACANTTGTATTTGTTGTTCGTTTTTCCTTAAGGAAAAGTTGAGCCGTGATCGCCCTATTGTCAGCGAAAACTGAGATTAATGTTTGGTGCAAACAAAATCAGGCAGTGTATTTCTATCGGGGCAAACCGTTCTTTCTCTCCTATATCCTGGAGCCAGGCATATTCCCATAACGCCTGCATTAAAACGCCATGTGATCCGCTGCCATTTTAAGTTTTGTTCAGGACTAATTGTGGAAAACAGTCATGTGCAAATTACTGCAAAAGTATGTTTGCAGCTTTGTAAATTTGAGTGTTTGTAGTCCAAGAACTCAATAAAGGCCTGCCATGTACTTCTCAGCTGTTCTTTTCTTAATTTGCACCTGACAAAGTCCCAGCAACTATCAACAACATAAGCATGAAAGTCAAGCTAAAAGTTTGCTTGACACAGGGTTCCCACACATTTAAAAAAAATTATTTTCCATACATTTTCAATACTAAATTTAGCAAGTTCAATATCATTACTTCTCTCCATTTTTCAAAATTTTTAATCATGAAACTCAATTTTACACATTGCATGAATAATGAAATGCTTTGCCGTCAGTAAAAGTATGCTCACATACTTCTGATTTCTTTTCCATTTACATTTTCCATACTTTTTCAATAACTAATGTACGTTTCGGCCAAATTCAATACTTTTTCAAGGACTTGTAAACCAGTTTCGAAATTCAATACTTTTAATACCGCGTGGGAACCCTGTTGACAAGTCTACCTGCTTCTCCGAAGCTTTTCTTTCAATTTCCTCCGTTCAATGGATCTACTACCCGCTGCGTTTGATGGTGGACGTCAACGTTCACCCGTACTGACCCAGCAAACTAAAAAACTTCCGTCAGGAAAATTGGTAGAAACACTGGCTTCACAAACATTCAGGAATTATATAAAATCTCCATCTTTTCAGACGTAGGAATTTATTCTTTGAGCGGGGTGGCTTGACAGTCTGTTTCCAGGCAACTGATTACCTCATAAAGTCAAAGCTTCGCGCCAACGTCAGGTAA
>JGI24158J21664_10003692_pt1 | contig 19360 bp, 8 predicted proteins | sample Ectturendosymbi3_FD_21664 | JGI IMG/M metagenome (IMG submission 21664) | reverse complement strand
TTTGCCTATACGAAGGGGTACATTTAAGGTTATCAATAGAAGAGCAAAACATATTTGCAAATAATTTATTTCCAAATATTTACACATATATCAGTGAATATTCTTTTCAAAAATCATTGCATGCTTATTGTTAAATATATCAATGAATAATAATGATAAAATGTATTGTCATAGGAAATCTTAGGGGTGCATGTGCATCTGTCGAAATGCTGAAGGGGTACATACTTAACTGTTGAAATACTGAAGGGGTACATCCTCATCTGTCGGAATGCTGAAGGGGTACATGGTAAGAGGAAGATTGGGAACCCCTGTGCTAGATCTATCAGCAAAGCAGCTAAAATGGAAACACTGGTGGCCACACATCCGGAGTGCCGGTGTCAAGCGAAATTTCTGACCTGTTATTGGTTTTCAGTTATTTTGCTTCTCAAAATAAAGAATTAAAGTCTGGCAATTACTTTTTTGATGCGTGTTGTGTAAATTAAAACATTTTGGTTAGATGTCAGGTACCCACAACAAGCTATAGCACGGGAATAACTTTAACCATTGAAAATTTTCGGACTTAGTCGTTGAACTCGATTTTTTTCTTTTTCTCACCCTAACCCAAACCCTAACCCGACACACTTACCTAAACACAAATTCCCAAGCCCTAATAATCAGTTTTCTCGGCGCATTTGGCATGTAGAATATTACTCTGTGCATGCGTACATGGTGTGAAGTCAGAATTTTCGCAAGTCAGAAATTTCGTTTGACACCGGAGCCCGGAATCTATTCTGTGTTTTTCCTTCGAACCGGATCCGTACCCGGAGTCAAAAAATTTGGAAAAAGCAGATCCAGGGTCACTTTTCAATTTCGACAGAAGCAGGATTCTGCGTGGTCATTTGTTAAATAAAGACATTGGTAATTTTGCTTGCATCGATTGTAGCTAGAGTCTGAACAGTAGTCAGATTCTCAATTTTGAAAATTTTCGGACCAGGTATCAAGCGAAATTTCTGACTTCATACCACTGTGCGAATGCACAGAGTAATATTCTACATATTAAATACGCTGAGAAAACTGATGATTAGTGCTTAAGACTTAGCGTTTAGGTAAAGGTGTCGGGTTAAGTTTGGGTTAGAGGTAGAAAAAGAAAAATAATTGAGGTCTAAGAATAAGTCCAACATTTTTCAGTGGTTATAGTCCTCGTACTGCAGCTTGTCATGGGTATCTGGCATCTTACAAAAAGTTTTAATTTACACAAAACACATCAAAAATGTAACAGCCAAACTTTGTTCCTTTGCTCTGAGAAGCAAAATAACCTACAAACAACACTAGGTCAGAAATTTCGTAGAGGTTACAAATTTCGCTCGACATCAGAATCGGATCCGGATTAAAAATTCGGCTACGGGCCGTTTCGGTGATGGGGTTTCAGCGATGGTGGTCGCAAATTTTTTATATGAAAAAAGTGTTTTGAAACATGCTCTTCATGAGCATTTGGTGGCCGGAAATCCCCGCCCAGGAAGTTATCACTTTATAGAATGTGCTATGAAAGGATTCTGCGAGTGGTTCAGAGATATGCCAATTATGGCGTAACCGAATATCTGCGCGGGATTGTCCAAAATTCTAAATGAACTAGTTAAATTTTTGACGTTTTTAGCTGGTAATTGTGCGTGGTGTCTTCAGCTGGTTTTTGTTTGGCATATATTTATGATCTTGTGTTAACATGTAAAAAAAGAAAAAAGAGTTGTAATTGAAAACTGTTTTTATCAAAGTTTCTTATTAAATTATTCGTCGCCGAAACGTCCTTCGCCGAAACGGCATCACCGATATGTCCCATTCCGCTTGCGAGGGCTCAGAGTCCAAATGCTTGATTTGTTCCAGATGGTGCAACCATGGTAATTTGTGTTTTAAACCTTTTTCATAGCTTCACGATTACTTCCGAATGTTACGGCAAGCCTTCTCCGTTTTCGCATACCGAACAGTTCTTTACATTTGACATCAAATTGACGTTTTTTTGTCAACATGGCTGGTGAAAAAAACTTTGCAACCTTTGAATGTGCAACTACCTTGTGCAAAGAACTTCGTTCCCATTGACGTTATTGCTGAGCGAAGCCCAGTGCCTTCGGAACGCAAAGCTACAAACGGAATTTGCCCTTTTGAATCCTCGGATTGCCTCATTTTTCCAACGTTTGTCGGAGAATTGACGATACTTCTGTGTAACTGTGCAAACGACGATAAAACCATGGAATACTGCATATGGCATTGCTGAAAATAATAAAACAACAAAAATTTCGCTGCAATCTACTTATCATATTTCGAAACACTTCTTCCGCAATAAACCTCACCCGTACTTGGCGTAGGTTATTCTTGCTGCATTTGTATCTACAATACTTGACAAAAGAACAGCGTTCATGTATGAAAGAACATCATCACTTGACTTGAGATTCTTCATTTTATATAAAACTTTCTTCACCAACCACGATTAATGGGACGCTGATAAGTTTGCTTCCAAACTTGCCCTTACATTACAATGACTTTGTCACCCCCTCGCGTTATCACCTCCAAGTATCCTGTCTTTCACAAGATACTACACTTCGAGGCTCGAAGTTAGAGCCATGGGGAGTCCGCCTACAGCTGCAACGACTTTTTTCGATATGTAAAACGCACCAAACTCCTCAGGAAGAACCGGTGGCGTAAAATGAATGGGTTGGCACTAACTACGAAATCCGCAGGGAGTAGGATGTGAGGTGTAGAAATTATCCCGCCATGTACATGCAAAGAAAAATCTCCAGAGCCGAAGCACTTTCAGCTATATCAACTCCACAACCCTGATCAGGACTACTAACAAAGTGGTCAGAGAGTTATTGCATCTAAAATGCATATCTGTGAGAAAACTGTCGACATTTTTGACGATTTTGAATAATCATTCCTTCTATTGGATTTCAAACAGATTGGATGCGACAACTGTCCACGATGGTTTCACCATTCCTGCTTAAACATGGATGAGAGAGATGTAGGCGACACAAAGCAAATGGCCAATTAGAAATGTCACGTTTGCGTTTGAATCGGGTGTTTCCACCATTGTTTTTTGCAGTTTACCGTTCCTTTTATCAAATCGCAAAGACGTGTTTAACAATCATCACGATGGAATGAATATCACGCTGAAAAGTTGCTATGGCAACGCACAATTTCTCACCAAAAGTGATAAGACAATTCTACATAACTTTGTCGAAAGTTTTCAACTTTGAAAATGGTTTCATTGCCTTGGTATGAATAAAAGCAATCCGTCGGTGTTAAAAGTCTTTCCGGTTGGAGCCGGATGGAATGAATATCACGCTGAATAGTTGCCATGGCGACGCACGATTTATCGCGAAACGTAGTAAAAGTTCGTAAAGATTTTTCATAAATTTTTCGAAATTTGTCAACTTTCAAAACGGTTTCATTGCACTGGTAAACGTAATCAACCTTTCCGGTCAAAGCCAGATGGCATCAATATCACGCTGGAAAATTGCCATAGCGACGCACGATTTCCCGTGAAAAGTGGTAAAAGTTTGCAAAGATTTCTCATGACTCTGTTCTTAATTGTTCACTTTGAAAATGGTTTCATTGCATCGGTATTGCTACGTAGATGCTATTTTATGGCCTGCATTTGTTTCCTTGAAGCTATTTTGCCCCATTCTTGATTGGCGATCTTTTCGAGTTTGGGCGATTTTTAAAATGTGGGCTGAGCTCATTGTCGGCTGATTTTACCTGGGTGCTAGTAAGTGCGAGTGAAAACGTGATCTTGACTGCCGCAGAGGAAAGAAGCTTTGCTTGTCCTAACCGTGTATGCATTAGAAGTGAGGAGAATCATCGGTTATCTAGAGCATTCCAAACCAAGCCACACCGAGGTAAGCAGCGTCATCTCCTTTCTGACAGGCTGAAGAAGAGCGGAAGCCGAGACACTCTCTCTGCAAGAAAGATCACCTGTCAGTGTAATTAGTCACGGCATGCATACTGTTTTCAATGGGAACGGCATCGTCATACTTTTTCTCTAAGAGACAAGGACATTATTTTAAACCAACTTTGCGTTGCCGGGGGAGCTGCTGTGATGAATTTTTGCTTGGTATCTGGAGTTCACATTTCTGGTGTACATTTTCCGATATCTGACTGTCCAACGATTCCTATAGGAGTCAAAAAAGATATTGTATAAAAAGGTACATCGCATAAACGAAACCATTGAAAACCGTACATTTCAATGATAATAATGACTGTTGTCTCCCCCACAAGCAGATCACTCTGCTAAATCCCGAACATTTAAAAATTTTACATTGAATGTGAATAAAAATTGTTTTTAGCTAAAAAACTAAATATAACAAAATTGAAGCATGAATTTTTTTTCAATTTTTTTCAAACGTTTCAACTTGTTGGTTATACAGAAGAGCAAATGTGCAGAATGCATGTTAAGAGCTGCTACACAAAACAGCAGCGATCTTCACTGTATCCGATCATGTCAAACCTTTCACAGCGTACGGTGTTCATTTGCACCAGGGGTGGCCAAACTACGGCCCGCGGGCTGCATCCTGCTCGCCGACCAGTTTCGGCCCGCCAAATACCTTGCACATTTTTTCAAGCACCACGTTGCCGACTGTGGACAGCAGTGCAACAGCATTGGCTGCTGCCTGTCACATAAATCGCACTGTATTCGGCCCTCCGGAGGCCAGGCAGTAGCGAATTCGGCCTTCGGGTCAAAAAGTTAGGTCACCCGTGATTTACACTGTCAGTTTTCCATGCAAGGGTACGATATCACTGAAGTGCTTATTCAGTCAAAGGCTCTTTCCTTCTTTACAAAACAGGGGAACTGATTTTATGAATTTACACACGATATTTACGCTTTTTGCAAAACCACAACATTGGTCATAATCTATCACCAGCGGTTACAGGAATTCCTGCCGAACCAGTGTTCACCTTCAGTATTTGGTTGCAGGACTTCTCTTTCTTGATTTGCATTTCAAGCGCGGCGGCGATCCGGTCGCGTTCGTCGCGAAACTTTTGCACTTCTGCCGCTTTCGAGTTTTTTTCACGCATCACTTGGCACAGGTGAAGTTTTAACGTACAATGAAGAAAATTGTGACGCACATCTTTTACTTCGCCTCAACCCATTAAGTTAAAGGAAGCTTCCGATAGTGATTTCATTATCGAGGATGTTATGCTTTGGCCGGGTATGCGCTTCTCCTTGCGCTCTCAATGTAAGCGCTGCTCTGCAGGGCGCTTACACATCAAAGCAAGGAGAAGTAAAACCGAAACATGCGCTCGGGTAATGACTTGTCTAATCTTTCCGCAAATCGAAAGCACTTGAACATTAACAGACAATCGCCACACAGTTTTATATGTTTGAATAAACTGCGTTCACCTCTTCTCTCAGCATTGAAATTAAAGACTTGTAAGACAGAATGTTTGATATGAGGGAGAAAAAGCAAATGGATAAACTGCGGCCGTTTACAATTGTTGAAAATTCTGTCATGTCGAATGCACTCCGGTGTGTTGTCATTGATCTTTGTATATGCTATTCTCTCAGAAAAGCACTGCTTTCATGTCAAACTTTTGAAACAACCAATCAAATTGAGCTAAACACTCATCACATACAAGGTATTGGTGGTCATATCTGGCCAAACACATTTTGCACTTGAAATGGCATTGAAATGTTAACTTAGAAAGGTGTCCAAAATTGCCTACACATCAGGTAACCCTGGATAGTGTAGTACCCATACATCCTATATGTAGGCTTTCAGGGGCATTTTTGTAAAATAACTCGGGCACTATTCCATTTGTCTCTGAAAATCAGGAAAAGTAACAGGTTTCACAGGTTTCTAACATTTTTCTAAGTATGTGAAATTAACAAAAGAAAATGCCTCTGGGTAGTGGAAGACAGGTCCGTAGCCACTGGGGGCAGTGGCACCCCACATTTTTGTTGTGCACCCCCAAATGATTCAAACTCGAAAAATTAATAAATTTTGCAAATGCTTGTATTCAATTTGTTCGATCGTTACGACAACTCGCAACATCACCACATGTTGCGTTAAAAGGTAACCTCACTGTTACAAAATAAATTTTATTAAGGGATGTTCACGCTGGTAACAATTTCGATTTATGACGTCACAGTCACTGGATACAGTCCTTCGAAACCGTTTCTGCAGCCTCTCTGTTAGCGCGATCGCCATGGCACTAGCTAGCCGGATATGGTAATGCTACAGCATAATATAAAGTCTTAGCCAGCGTTCTCTCTAAGAAAATTCTGGCAAGTCTGGCTGAGTTGCCAGAATTCTAAATAAATTACAATTTCCGTGAATTATTAGAATTTAAGATAAGCATGAAATCTTATGAAAATACGAACAAAGTAGGGCCTACACATTTATTTCAAATAGCATCTTGCTTTCTTGGTTTTCCAATGTTTAAATTAAGAATGTTGCAAGTGCACGAGAATCAGATTTCACTGCGCAAATGATTTGGTGGTACTGCGCAGTTGCGCATCTAAGAGGGAACATTGGTCTGGTGTTAGGTTTGCTTGTAGTCAAACAGAACTTCTTGTAATAGTCAAACCAAACCCAGTAGGATAATGTACGCAAATTAGAAGTTGATCAAAAAACGTTACGGAATTCTGCGTCTGACGTAGAAATGCTTGAGCATGTGAATGGATCACTGTAGCACTGACTAGCACAGAGGTTCCCAACCTGGGGTACATGTACCCCTGGGGGTACATTTGCCTGTCCGAAGGGGTACATTTGAGGTTAGCAATAGAAGCGAAATATATAGTTACGTATGTTTGATTTGCTATCATTGGATAGGTATCGGTGAATATCGTTCTCAAAAGCCGTTATATGCCTATTGTTAAATATATCTGTGATTAATCATGCTAAAATATTTGTCATAAGAAATTGTAGGGGTACACGTTCATCTGTCGAAATGCTGAAGGGGTACATGGTCAGAGAAAGGTTGGAGACCCCTGGAGTAGCATAAGTCAGCATAAAATCTAGCTAGCGCGCATTCCGTACTTAGTGTGTGGCGCAAGCAAGCTACAGTTATCCCACCTTCTAAACAAGCGAAACTACATCCCACCATCTGAACAAGCGAAAAACGTCAGTTTCATCTCGATTCAGAGAGTACGCCATTCACAACAAAACACATCGGAATTCACAGTGAAAGTGAGAGTTTGAAGTTGAAAGCATCTCACTTTGAAATCATAGACACTAATCAGAGCGAATTCAGTAAACAGTTTTCGGAGTCCAATATGTCTCTCTCATCAAATCTTTGCATGCTCTTTTACCAGCATCGAATTGCTTTCTCGACCTGGAAGAATTACAACCTCTTTGTTCTTTAGTCAATTTAACTACCAAAAGTATCAGTGAAGATCTTCTCGATGCTGAAACTGCTATTGTGAAAAGCATTGTCTCATCAAAGCTTCCTGGTATACTTTGGAATGAAAACATCCGTATGAATTTGGACCACTTTTTGAAATTGTTTTGAAAGTACAAAGCAGTTTTTCCCACCATATATTTGCTGCTGAGCGTGGGCTTAACTGTATGAGTTTCGACAGTCGCGCTTCTCCAGTGTGGTGAGGTTACTCACACCTTATCGCAGGTGCTTGGCACAGGACCGTACAAGGGAGTAACGAGGTTAGACAGCGCCCGGGGCAAGAAGCAAGGTTGGCACCAACATGTTCGAATTTGAGGTCTTTAGGAAGCAAATGTACTGTATTGAAGAAAATACTTGTGACATTGTTTGGACTTTTTGGCGCCCCTGCAGTCATTCGGCGCTCCTCGTAGTGATTCGGCGCCCGGGGAATTGTTCCCCCCTTGTTACACCCCTGCGACCGTATAAATGTCAGCTGGTTTTCTTAGGGTTTGAAAAAAAGAAATAGCTGCTGTGGCAAATGATGACATCGTTTCTGAATTTTCGACCAAATCTCGACGACTACATGTTTAAAGTATTCTCTTGACACTGCAAGTGCCTCCATGTTTATTATTCATCTATTATGCTATGTCCTCCTCCATGTTTATTATTCATCTATTATGCTATTTCTACCCTTCCCTATGCCTGTGAAACTTGGAGCTTGTACAGTCGTGACATCAAACGCCTTGAAAGCTTCCAACAGAGAAAGTTAAGGCAACTGCTCAACACTCGATGGGAGATGCGACTTTCAAACAATGAAATCCTCAAACGTGCTCGGTTGCCTAGTGTGGAAGCCACCATCCTGCAACACCGTCTCCGCTGGGCAGGATATGTCGTACGGATGGGCCCCTCCAGACTGCCTCGAATCATGCTCTACGGCGAACTAAATGAAGGAACAAGACCCCATGGGAGACCAAAGCTGTGGTATAAAGACCAGTTAAAATGCTCCTTGAAACAAGCTGGTATAAACATACAGTCTTGGGAACACCTTGCCAATGACAGGGCAGCTTGGAGAAGAAAAATCAGGGATGGTGTAGAGTCATTCGAGACAGCCAGGAAACAACAGGACGAAGACAGACAAAAACGAAGACACGAAAAACAGAACCAACCACATTCCCCTCCTCTATACCAGGGTTGGGCAAAGTTTTTGGACGGAGGGCCACATTAAAAAAATGTTGCAGCCGAGGGCCGCACACTCTCATTACAAAGTAGGGAATTTTTTTCAGTGTGTAAATACCCAGATATTCATATTACAAACAATTTTTGCATTTCACATTCGGTACGTTTAATGCTATTTATACAGTTATAGTTAGAACTGAAACATAAACTATTTTAATAAAATTCTGAGATTTTATGAAAATAGTAAATGTTTCATAATATTCTACATCCGTAGTAGTTTCTGCAAGTGCCGGCGGGCCGTAGTTTGACCACCCCTGCTCTATACCATGTGACCACTGCCAACGCCTATTCCATCACAGGTTGGGCCTTCAAAGTCACATCCGCCATCATCATCAATCACAGATGGCCAAGCCCTGATTGCAAACGAATCCTGTGCTCGGACACGAGCGGGAGTTGACGACGACGATTATGCCATGTAGCAGGTGTCAGAACTACAGCTTTTGTGGCAGTTTACGCTCAAATTTCTTTTCTTGCTTCTGTCATGTTTTCGTTTTTCGTTGTACCAAAAGACGTTTTAAAAACTGCGAGTGTTGATATAAGGTAGAACGTCTACATGCTAGAGTACATGGTCCAGGGGTGTAGTCGGGCGGGAAAGCGTGAGAACTGCGTTCCCACACCTTTTTCACGTTTTGTTTTAAAAATGAGTTTGAAGCTGTTCAAAGTGGCTATTTTTTTGGATGCATTCCCACACCTTCTTGTTAGCACTACATCCCTGACATAGTTCAACTTTGAGCTGTTAATGGGAAGGGTTGATTGATTGTTTCAGTGACCAATAGAATGTATGTATTTATTATATATAATCTCGTGCATTGTAGCTCTTTTGAGGAATTACGCGGAGTTTCTTTTGCACCCGTGTCTTCACTTTAAATGCTGATACGAATAAAATTGGTTCAGTTTTGTTGTTGATGACAAAATATTGTGATGTTTTCCAAATAAGTTAACAGTGCATCAGGCAAACATCAAACAAAGTTTGTACTGAGTCTAAAGCGACAAACATGCAACAAGCTCTGGCGCGTTGTCAGAAAAATATCTTAAAACATAGGCGAATTTTTTTCATGTTGGTTTTCTTTGTTGTTTCCGGAGAAAAGCGCATAACTAAACAAATGTGTTAGTTTTATGCGGATATTTTTTCCGAAAAAAGAAATCGTTTTTGAAAATTTGAGAAAGGCGCTGGAGTATTCGTCCCCTCTTGGCTACCCACGACACATAGCATACCGGCATAATCACAAATCTTATGGGATCAGACTGAAAACAGACAACTGGCAATATGCTGCCCAGTTAATCGCTGAAAATTAATAAAATAATTTGTTTTAAACATCCAATAAAACCAAAATATTGCCACCCTAAAAATGTATTGTGACCCCCCAAATCTTAAAACGTGGCTACGGGCCTGGTGGAGCTCCCACGGTTCCTGAGCAGGGAATTCATCACACTAGCTCACCAAATCCGTTAGACCAGTGGTTCTTAACCTTTTTTACGTATCTTACCCTTTTTGTCAAACAAGGTTACCAGATTTACCCCCAGTACATTCAGTGGTGGTAAATCTGCTCATTTATTGAAAATATGGAAGTAACAAAATTCTACAGCTTAGAATGATTTATCAAAATTTGCATTGGCTGCAATCTATGGTTCAGTAAATTTACCCCCTTGAAAGATGAAATTTACACCCAGGGGTAAATGTACACCAGGTGAAGAACCCCTGCTTTAGACCAAACCAGTTTTATCACCAGGATTAATTTCGCTACATTATTCCGAGCTTGTTATTAACAAACACTCAAATGTTCGTTCAGTCTCGGGACCCTCCGTAGCTGTCGGGACCCGGAAGGATGTATCGGCTGGAGCCCCTTTCTCATAGGCCCTGAATACTATACAGTATTGGTGTTTGTTGGTACACGTAGTCAAAATCGAAAATGAACACTAACTGAAAATGATGCACCAGAAAGTACTGCATTTATACATCACCATACACAAACATTACCCAGCAGTGGATTAGTGTTTTTCAACCTTTTTCATGCGGCGACCCATTTTGCAACCCAATTTACCCTAACGATCCCCTTCCGAAAATTTCCAGTCAGGCATATGTAATGCAGTTGTACTGTGTTTGCACAATAAAAGTCGCAATAACTAAAAAATGACTTTATTAAATTCATGCTCATGGCAGCACCAATGAGAGAGACCCGTGCCGTATGTGAATCGCTCCACAGCAGAATTCATTGAAAACTACAATAACTCCTAAGTTAGTTACCGCATTCATATATCTAATTTACAAACACAGCACATTCTTACGTCAAAAAGTCATGTGTTCATTGCCAAACGCAACAGTACTGTAATGGTTATGGACGTCCGCAGAAAATTTTCCAGGGGGGGAAACGTCAACATTTTGCTTATAATTTTCAAGTTGCTGATAATGCAGTGTAAATGGACCACATGACACTTTGCCCTTTCTACGCCACAAAGAAAACAACCCATGTTACGGTAACAATCACAAAAATGCGCTTGGTTGGCAGCGATACCCAGGACCCAGGTATACAACAATAATTTTCACAGTAGGCCAGGGGTCTCTAAACTTTTATGTCTGAGAGCCACACAAGGTATTATTCAAAGGTTCGAGGGCCGGACATCCAGGGACACCGGAACGTCGGTAGGGCAGAGGGGGCAGAAAAAAAGTTGAGGGCAGTGGAAACTTATGAAAAACAAAAAACATCGTTACCAATTATCAAGCCCGTGACTAGGAGGGGCGCAAGGGGCTTAGTCTCCCCTGAAAAAAATTTTGCCCCTCCCTGGAAAAATGTGTTGGACATAGTTTAAAAAATTTGGGTCCCTCTCAGTAAACTCTTCGCCTCCCCTGGTGTCCCAATCTGGTTAGGGCCTGCCAGTTATGCTTGCTACAGTCACACCAATAATGTTGACTTCAAAAATAATAAAACAAATTAGAGACAACTTGTTTCAATTCGATCTTGGTAAATCATAAAATAACTTATGAAAAGACACCTTTGCCCCTGTTGTCCCTCGTTTGAAAGGTCAGGGATTCAGTGCCACCGCTCTCCGACGTCCCTGCTTGTAGCTATCAGCAGTCACTGTTTCAATTCTTTACCTGCCAAGATGTGTGCGTTCAAGAGCAACATGCAACAAAACGCCTAATATTGTAACTTGAAGTGAACNTTTGAAGATTTGTTGCCGTGTTAATATTACANGATAAAAACCAACAGTAAAAAAATCCACTCGCAAGTTTGNCAACTTGCCCCTGCAACAAGTANCGTAGCCAGGCCAAAAATTTGGTGGGGGCAGATCCAGCCAATGAGCTTAAGGGGGCGATTGCAGTTATATTTGTTAGCCACGTCTCATTACGGGCTCACTACTTTAAGAGAGATGAAGTGTACTTCACAACACTTCTGTGACAAAACAATGGATGACAAAATGGCCTTGTATTGCAAATGCTGTTTTCGGAATTGTACACAATCATGGCAAATCGGTTATTTCGTAGGTTTATGGGGAGCGATCGCCTCAATCGCCCCTCCTGGATTCGCCCCTGGACACCCATGGTTTTGACGTACCACGAGTTCAAAACTGTTTGCTTGAGTTCAGTGTAAAAGCACACCCATAGCCATAATAGTCATTCGTTTTGCATTTACATGTTCAACAAGAATGTTGACCTCAAAACTAATAACAGAAATTATAGAAAACCCTCCTGAATTTTAGGTGTTCGCTAATAGCTGAAATAAATTTGTTTCAAATTGATCTTGATAAATCATGAAATTACTTNTGATACTGGTGTGTAAGGGCACTTGTGCCCCCGTTGCCCCCCCCCTTTCAAAGGACAGTGGGGCACTTCCCCCGTAATGCACCCTCGTTCCGGCGTCCCTGCGGAGATCATAGTCACAAGTAATGTACGTGTTCGAGATAAGCTACATTCTACCAAATCAACATGTTTTTCGTGAATATATTATTTTCTCATTATTGAGAAAATGTCTTCGCGAGCCAGATGAAATGGCTTTGCGGACCGGATTTGGCCCGCGGGCCGTAGTTTGAAGATCCCTACAGCAGGCTATCTGCAGATTTTCAAAGAAGGATACTTCTCATCAAGTAAGCATACGCACTGTTAACTTTTGGAGAAAGAAGCATTGCCATGCTCTTCAACTATACAACAAATTATGACTTTATTTTACCTAGCAACTAGGGCCGCACCAAGCTGATACTTTCGTGGGGGGTGGTGGAAATGATTGCAGCTTGATGCTCCACCTAACAATCGAAAATGCTTTTGAAAATTTCGGGAAGGGGAAAATGCCCGGTTGCTCTCCCCCTGGTTGCGAGATCTGCAATCAAGACTTTTCCGCTTCATTTTGAAACAAGAGCTACAAACGTCTGGGATCTCGTGCAATACGGTCAATAAAACCATGCTTACCTTTGCTAATTTTTTACAGTGAACGCTCATCACACGTAAACCAGATAATTAGTCCTGTATTTTGACATGACTACGGACAACTTAATAAAACTAGAACACCGCACGCAGGCTTTACAAAATTGAGCAGTTAATTAGGAAAACTTGCCACAGCAAATAAAGCTCACTATTTACTCAGACGTCAGAACTAAACCTTAACAATTAAAACGTAGTCACACTAACCTGCATAGACGTATTCTAACAAGTCACGTATTTTTATACTGCGTGAAAAGAAGCCTGCATAAGTGTAGTTTGGTACTCAGGCACATTGGTCACAGTCAGTGGCGTTGCTGACGGAGGGCAGGGGTGCGAACAGCCCCCGCTCCCCTGGCAAGCTATATTAGAAAAACGGTCCCCTGCTTAACTTATATGTCGGTATTAATATTATTTTGGTTTTCAGTACGTTGCTGCTTTTTTGCGTTTTTCGGAAGTTTTTCGGAGTATTTTCCGGTGATTTTACATCGGGATTCGCTATCAGTTCTTACATATTTTCTGAGTGTTGTCTAGTGGGCCCTTTACAGTCGCCAGTGGTCTCCCTTCAGCTAAGTTTTACCCCCTGGCTCATACCTCTATTTACGCCACTGGTGACATCGCATTAACAATGGATTTTTCAAACTGTGGAAGCATTGCTACAGATTCACTCATGCTTCTTTAACACAGTGCAGTATAAATGTACTTGGCTTACCGCTATCAGCGGTCACTGTCTCGTTGCATTTCTTGACAAGAAGTCTGCGTTCAACAGTAACATGCAAGCAAAACGCCTGCTACCGTAACACGAAGTGAACCTTTGAAGATTTGTTGCCATGTCATTGCTACGTAATAAAGAACAACAGTAGAACAATCCGTTCGCAACTTTTGTACCTGCCACTGCAGGCAAAGGAGGGCACATGAGTGAACTGCAAGCTCATCACTGCACGACACCGTAACTGTGAACCTGACGCTCGTGCAGTGTGAGCGTCATACCGGCAAATAAACTGTCCTAGCAAAAATTGAATCAATTATTCGGGTAATAAGCTTCCGATTTCAGGATTTCCAGATATTTTTGGTTCTTAATCTTAATTTCTGGGGGGTGAATGCCCGTTTTCCCCCCTTGCGGACGCCCATGGTAATGGTCATAATCACACTCAAAAGTCTGTAATGCTCATGATCACTTTTAAAACAATTTTAAATGATAAAGTAGGTTATCAGTTTTGCCGGGTTACCCAATTGTTTTGGTTGCAGCAAAAAGTGGTTCAAAATACGAAACATGAAATTATGAATATTGTTATCAGAAGCTCTCGCGGCCACAGAAAAAAGGCAAACGACCCCCACGGGCTCGCGACCATAGGTTGAAAACCACTGCAGTAAATGAACAATGAAGATTTGTAAAATTAATCAGAAAATTGAAGTGAGCAGATGAAATTTGCGTTAAGATGCACAGCGTGACGCAATCACATACAAATTGTTTCTAATCAAGGCATCAAATCGAATAACTTGATGTCCACGGACACTTATGCAAAGTGGCCAGCAGCGAACTATTGTAACCAGCTAATTTTCCAGTATCGGTAGCGGTAGAGCCGTTATTTTTTGAAAACAAGTAACCGACGCGGCAGCGAGCTACTGCATTACTGCTTTACCGCTGTTCGTTACTTTGGCGTGAGTGGTAGCCAAAGTAAAATGCGCGGGAGCTCTTCCTTTTGTAGTAATTTCATTGCCCACTGTTTTGCGCTGATTGTAGATGATTTGCTTGCGGTAAACTACCAGTATGCTAGGAAAGATTTAACTCAGGTTATTTTTAACCTGCGGTAGTTGCGAAAAATATCAGCATCAAGGACAGATCTGTAGTGGTTGGGACTTGCAAGTATAGGTTACCGCTGCCGGTAAAGCTGCGTAAAAATGCGCTCAATGCTTCCAACAAACATAGCGCTAGATTTAATATTTCGCTGCATGTGTAGCTACGGTTTTAGTTTGAAGTGTAAGTTAATATGACAGTTTTTGCAGCTCGGGTTGAATTTAGTGTATTTGGCTGTGTGCATAACCTACTGCAAACTTGGGAAATTTTAAGAAGTGGTCAACTGTATCTGGCGCAGCGCCACACTTGCACAAGGCAGTCCCTTTCAGTAAGCCCTATTTCAGGAGGGCCGATTTCCTTCTGGCCACGCCTGTCCGAAGTCTGTTCAGGTACCGCCAGAGTTTCCAAAGTAGAACTCGGGCGCCTGGCCAGCATTGTANTTTGTCANTGCTTTTGTCCATTCTTTTATGAAGAACAAGTTCAAATAAAACAGTCAGTGATAACTCAGTTAAGCACACAAACTGAGAGTGAATCATTGACAGCCTACAGAACGCCTGACTGAATAACCTCAAACAGCCGAGAATCCAGAGGGCAAAGCCGCTATGCAGTCAGCTGAACGAAATCACATCTGACCAGGTTGACAGTCAGTGGCACAATGTGCTGCTGATCTGCAACAAACTTTAGACAATACACTTTATTCAAAAGTTTGAAATAAGAGAGGTTCACTTGAACATGCTGCGTATATGCTAAGTTTTTTTTATTCAATTGCAAGTTTGAAAATACTTTCAGAAATATACAGAGAGCATTTGTTTTTATTGTTTAGAAACAGTCTGCCTGTCGTGAATAATGAAGTAAATGCAACGAAAAATGCGCTACTGCGTCTATCGCTCGCACAAGTATTTTAAACTTTTCTTGAGAATCTCTTTTTTCAAGTCTATCTTAACCAAGCGAAAAATTTTCAGCGACTGTTTTGGTACTGACGGGCTGTGCAACTGCACCACTGCAATAGAAAAATGTGGTTTTTGCTAGTAGTCTGCGCTGGTTAACTCACCGGTTTGTTCATGGTAAAGTAGAAAATACTTAAAAGCAACAATATGCGGAAAGACAGTTTTGTAAAGATTTGAGTTTGCAAATTTGTGTGGTTGGACATGAAGTCTATTCACTGTAAAAATAAACGATCGGCCGTATCATTGAAAATAGCAATCATGAGCGCAACACCATACATCAATTACAAATTTTTAGATATCCGAAGCAAAAGGCATTGCTTTAACATGCAGTGGCGATGATTTCTGCTATACTTGCTCCGATTTAGTCAGCAAAGCAGCAAAGAGCTGTTGGATTACTTGTGAGAGCAATGCAGATAACAAACGTGAAAGATGAACTACATAGTGTTTTAACAAGTGCGTTCGTCATTCCTTCGCTGTCATCCAAAATTTAAGCAGGAAACAGTGTAACTGAAACGAATAAACATGCTGTTGTTGTGCTCCGGATTTGTTCCAAGGCAGCTCACAAGAGCAAGCACAATGATGGTCGCACAAAGTGTAAACTACTTTTTTGAGAAAAAGTGCAGGAGAACAGATTGTATTGAAGAAAATCAGTTGAATTAAGTGAGTCCGTTATCTCAGTCGGCAGTGGGTTATGCTGGCTACCTATTCGCGATGCACTGTAGGAAGCGTTTCATAGCTTTGGAAATAGATTGTTGCACCATAAGTATTAACAAGTAGCACTTGTTTCTCATGTTTCTCACTCAAATGCAAACAAAATATGACCAGTTCTGCTTGGCTGCTTTCCAAATTTATTGAACGGTACAATGGAGATTATGGCTGTATATGACATTACCAAGAACTTCGCAGGGTTCACAGCAGTTTTTTGTATTTGGGTGGGAAATGTAGCAAGTTACTGTCTCAGACCCCAATTGAAGAAATTGATGAAACTAGGTTTAAAACCGAGTGTTTACATTTCTTGTTTGCCCTGTGTATGCAAACCAAAAAAGATTTCCATTAGAGGAAGGCGTCTATGCCACTTGCCTGCTTAGGTATTTTAGATACCGCTGCAGTTGAAGATCTCACAAAATGTTATAGCCCAGGGGTGGGCAAACCTGCTCTGTGTATGAGCCGCAAATCGCAAAAGCCAAGTTACAAAGAGCCGCAACATAAAAATCTAAAAACACGAATTTATTTGCAATTTACGTTTCTGTGACATCATAATTCTTTTTTGAATGACTTGCAAAAGTAATACTGTACGGTACGCTAGCTGCCACATTTTACAGTATTTTTACACTTTACAACAGAAATAAAAAATACAAAACAAGTATCTACTTTTGGAAAAGCTCAAAGAGCCACGTGTAAAGGTTCGAAGAGCCGCATGCGGCTCGTGAGCCCCAGTTTGGCCACCCCTGTTAGAGCCTAATAATAAATGCGACCAAACATTTCCACTATCTTCTACCTGAAGATCAGCTGGATTTTTGGACGATAAAAAAAGACTACTTCGGCAGTTTAAAAATTTCTTCTTGTCCATTAAAATCTATTCCTGATTTCTGATGCTCTCTGAATAATATCAGAAACGGCTTAGATGAGTCGAATTTTGGAATACTTTCTCATTTTATGGCCAAACTTGCGGTTTTTCCACACTCTTTTGCATCACTAAAGAAATCCTTTCACTTGTTAGTCCTATTAAATCAAAATGAAACTCACTAAAAAAGACGTTGACGACAAGCATCGTCGAGAAAGATTGTTGGCAAAGCAAGCATTGTCAAGGATGCAGGAAAATCGTTATAAATGGCCTACTAGAGGCGTGTACGAGAGGTACATCGTATCTGGGCCCGAGAGGTACTGGGGCACGGGAGGATGAAAGTACACACGCTAAGTTTTTTGTAGTAAGCCCAAAATTACTAGTGTACAAGCGAATTGCCAGTATCACAATTAATATATTTGTAAATCTTGGAATGGTAGTTGTTTTATCTGTTCTAATTACTGCAGGTGCAAGCTATACAAGTTTTTACAAGAAACCCAGAAGCTAGGGAGCCGCTATCGGTCTTCGTACCCCCAGATAAAATTTCTCGCAAAGGCCCTGACTGTACAGTATGACTTTTCATTCACTTCGCAGCAGGGCTGTGAAGGTGATGGAGTCTGAAATTTGGGTTCCGATTCCGCAGACGTAGTTTGTGGGGCAAGCGAGTTGTACAAACAATACAATGGTTTTTAGTTTTCCATCAAATTGTTCTGGAGCCGGAGCCGCAGCTCAGGGTTTAGATGCCTGGAGCTGGAGCCTGAAATTTTAAGTTCCGATTCCTGCTTCATAGCCCTGCTTCGCAGAACTGATGATAGCTGGTAGGCGATTGTTAAGATCTTAGTGTTTGATTCTTAGCTGTGAAAGACTATAATATAGGTATAGGCTAATTTAGAAAAAAACTAACTTTTATCACAAAAAATATATTTTTCTATTTCACTACAAAAAATGAAAGTGACAATTTTGAATTTCATAGAAATTCTGAAATCCGTGTAGGCAAGCTTCAAACCCGGAAACTTACGAAAGCAACTTTTTTCACCATGTTTATGGACAACTCGGGAAACATTCGAAATACAAGGCCATTTTACTGTCCAATGTTTGGTCACAGCAGTGTTATGTAGTATAGGTCATCTCTGTTTCAGCAGCAAATCCGTTGTGAGACTTGACTTCCAAATATTACTGAAATCGCCCCCATCCTAAACTTACTGGCTGGATCCGCTCCTGCTAAAAATTCCATTGAACTCATTTGAATTTTGGAATTCAAATGTATTTATCTGAAAACGTCGAGTTTTATAGTGTTATTTATCGCAGCTTGTGTTGTGATTTAATTAGTTCATGCTACTTTTGCAGTAAGTTTTGAAGCTCTAGTGAATGCATTTAGTTGTGTAAGACGTGATTTCGAGTTTTAATTGTCGTACTTGGTGTTGTGTGATTTATTAACTAATGTACATTCTTGGGGTTGCGTGCTTTCTCTCCCCTTGTTTTAACCTTTCAACGTTTCACCTGTTAGAAATGCTTGCAGATGTATGGACTGACATGCGTAGTGTTACGTGAAATCGATTTCCTATTACAAATTTTGCGATAGATTCCTTGCTTGTTTCACCTGTGGAGTGGTGAAGTTACTTGAATAAACATATGGGTAAGTTTGACTAATTGAAAAAAAGATGAAAGCAGAGGTTATTCGGATGATTTCTCGAAAGCTTACAGAAAAGCTAGTGCGTTTAATTGTCACCTTATCACACTAATAGCAGGCCTGCGCAACACACGGGCCGAGGGCCGCATGCGGCCCGCGATAACTTTCTCAATTGTTGAAAATTTTACAAAAGTGTAACCTCGAATAAGTAATTGTCGTTCCAGAATTTCTTCCATGCCACAACGAAATCTCTACATCGAAATGAAATAGACTTCTGCGGCCGGCGGCGAATTTGTGTTGATAATTTGGCCCTTTGGGCTTTCTGAGTTGTACAGGCCTGCTATTAGGTTTGAGTGGCGAAGCATGGTTTCAGGCAAGGAAGGTTCTGGGACTATTTCAGTTGCTGAACCCGTGTCGATCCACACTA
>JGI24158J21664_10003691_pt1 | contig 19361 bp, 10 predicted proteins | sample Ectturendosymbi3_FD_21664 | JGI IMG/M metagenome (IMG submission 21664) | reverse complement strand
CCAAGAGTTAGTTTTTAGTTGGAGAAATTTTTTCAGCCATTAGCATCAACTAGTTAGATGTTTCAGTCATTTATTTATTTGAGTAAACGTCTTTTTAATTTCTGAGTAAACACGTATTTCATGAGTCAGTTTTTTTGTCGCCACTAGTATTCTTGACGTCAGTCAGTCTGTTAAGATGTTATGATTTATGAGCTTGTGTTACGAAATTTTGATTGTAGTCTTGAGTATGTTTTTTCTCTGCTGTTACTTCAGCCTTTCAACTTTTCACCCGTAAGCTTTGCTTGCAATTTTCAGGACGGAGGATGCATAATTTTACGTGAAATCGATTTCCTATTAAAAATTTGCTGATCGATTCCTTGCTTACACCCATCGTGAAAAGTACCCCTTGCCCCTCGTTACGATCCTGGATGCTAGGTCTGTTTCTTAACTAGTTGTCATCGTTTTTTATCAGCTTACGGTCCTCCATTACATTCCAAACGCGCTGGCAGAAGCCAAGGCCCTGGTTCATCAAAATTGGCAACATGCTCAGAGTACTGATTGGAAAGCGCGTTCAACTCTTAATAGTTTTTAAACTCCCTATTCTAGGTGCAGCGCTGTATTATCAGCAGTGTGAAACAAAAATTTTTCCGTAGTTTGACACCCAACATTTAGGTTTTGAGAAGTTAGCACAAGATACTCACAATCAAGCTGCTTTATCAATTCAGTGAACACAAAATTTCCAAGATTAAAAGGTGCACGCGCATATTTTGATGCTGATTTTTTTCGGTCATAGACCGAAATGTTTTTGAAATGACCGAAAAAAATTAAATCATTTCGGTCAGAATATTTGAAAATACGGGCTAAAAATACTTTTAGGGGAGTTTTAATACAACTTTGAGACAAATGACCGAAATGTTTCAGCGAAAAAAAACAGTTTTGATGAAGCAGGTATCTTGACCTCCGCCATCGACGGCGAAATGTTTGGCAGTACTCGAGTCTGTGTTGATCTAGGAAAACCTGATATCAGGAAGTTTGAATCATCCTAAATTCACGAAAACAGAGCCCAGTCGGCTGATTCCTCGAAAGCTTGCAGCAAACCTTGAGTTTTTAATTGTTGACTTTCGTAGTTGTTAGCTTTACCGTTCGTGGATTTTAATAATTTTCTACCTTCTAGCATTTTGCACACATGAGGGTGCGTCCTGAGCAGACGATATCTATACTTTATAAACACTATGTAGTCTCTGATTATTTGCTGTGCAAAATTTTATTTGATAAATACTCTATTTTAGACACATGTAGAGGTTGTCTCCTTGAACATGACGGGTTGATTGAAATAGATACATTTGTTTCGTCATGAAACCCTTCCAAATTACTATCATCCTGTCACACATGCTATTTCACAGTGGTACTTCCATGTGCAGTGTGCACACACTACAAAAAAAGATCCCATTTGATGACAATTCCATTCCGAACACCTTGGGCGAATCACCAGTGACATTCAAATACATATGCACCTTTCGTAAACACAAATGGTACTTCAAACAAGCAAAATTTCACTATTACCTTCAAAGAAGAGGAACCATGATTGCCCATACCATAAAGGAAAACTAAGGCCTTGCTTGGCTGAAGTTCATTTAAAACATGTTGAATAACTTTTTCATCAAAATCAAAAAGCTCAGTATCACCTGCAAATAACTTCATTACGTTGAAACAGCTGACATACCATCACAAATTGTACTGATAACAAATTACTGTGTATTTTTCTCAATTACAGATCAAAATATAAACTACCAGAATTGTATGTGATTACCACACTGATTACAAATTTTCCTGTTACAAGAAAGGATAACACAAGTACAACATTATCTGAACAAACAATTAAATGTTGGGAACTTTCCATTTCTTGTCACAAAAGGTAGACAGTAGACAACAAAAGTTAAACACAACAGATTTAAAATATTGAATTTCATGAAGAAGAACTGTGTATTGTCTTCTTCAGCAGTTTTATATTTTCATTTTTGTGATGAGTTACAATGCAGTGTCAATAAATAACGGCCAAGCAAACATTACCAATTAACGTTAAAGAAAACTTCCATATGAAAATATTTTCATGTTAGTAGCAATTATATTAAGTGCCACGATAGAATAGTTTGCAAACAACCATAATAAAACTTCACCATTAAACACCTGCAGGACCCACAATTGTGGCTTTTAAAGATATTTTCAGCTGTGGCTTCCAAACCACTGAAGCCACATCCGCATGTAAGACATTTCTGGAAAGGTAATGTAGCAACACATCTTTTGAGGTAGGTTACATTCACATGTGGTGTATTTTTAGAAGAAAACTCAAGTTTTATCAGACGTGGACCTTCACTTGTCTCAACTTCTGAAGAGCAATGTATTAAAAATGTTTAAGTCAGTTCCTATTGCACAAAAATACACTCCCTGCTGCAAACACTAGTTCCGAAGATAGCTCAGGTTCTTACCTGTCAAAATGTCTTTTGGAGGAAAGTACTGCATACTTTCTGCAGCTTCTTCCACATTGTCTATGGAAGAATCCTCTTCCTGGTAAGTGAAGCTATTCAATCGGATTTGGCGTATTTCTTTAAATATTTCTTTATTTGGGCCACTGGCCTGCAACAAGTGCAAATATTGATAAACATAGTCCAAAACCATTTCTTTTTCAGAATACCCCTTGTCAGTCAGTGTAATTTCAATTGCAAGCATGGAGTATAATGAGTTAAACTCAAAACCAGATGGATCTTCATTGACATCAATAGTTATTGCCAAGTTGCGTTTCTTGAGAAGAGATATTAGGCTTCCTTGCCCTTCATGTCCAAGTAACCATGAAATATAATCCAAAGGCTTTGTTTTGTACTTATCTACAAGTGGTGGTAGAAACCAAGTCACATGAATTTCCTGGATATTTTTGATCGGCACAACATGACATAAATGAAATGGGCTCACTGCAGCTTCTGGAACAAGGCCCTCTTTCTGCAAGATTGGCCTTTGAACTTTGTGATTGTTAGGAACATCATGAAAAATTTTTAAAACCCACTCTTGGAGTACATCTAAGCTAACAACAGATTGGACAGCAAGAGTCATGTTAGCAGCATGGTAATGAGTCTTGTGAAATTTCTTTAAAGCCTCATAAACATTTGTACCATTATTCTCAGGATCAATTTTTAAAGACTTTTCAGAACCCCATAAAAATTTTGATATAGGATGAGAAGCCTTGCACAAGCTTCCAATAAGTTGTTCTCTGCGTGAATCTTCATCAACAACAGCCATTTTGAACTCACAGTCAACAGCCTTGACTTCACGTGAAATACTGGAAAAACGCATTAGTGGACAAATGAAGAACTTGGCCCAAATATCAAGTGCCTGTCTGAAGTGAGAAGGGTTGATTTCAAATTTGAAAAGTGTGACTTCACAGTCAGTGCTTGCATTGTCTTCTCCACCATGGTTTTGAATAAACTTGTCAAACTGGTTTTCATTTGGATACACATCACTTCCCATGAAAACCATATGCTCAAGGAAATGTGCTAAGCCAGGAACTGATTCTGGATCAGAAAAAGAGCCAACTTTGACACACAGAGCAGCAGCAGCTAACTTCTTTGATGGATTTTGCTTCAAAAATGAGCGACCGGCTTCATCATGTTCACTATCTGTAAATGTATATATATTAAAATTCTGAATGCCACTAAAAAGCAATATCCATTGGAACAAGGGCATGGTGTTTTTGTGCAACCATGCTATGCAACAACCTGTTCATCAGGTATTTAACATTAGGTGTTTGAAAATAAGTGACTTGTACTTGGAAATTTATGGCACTCAATGCCAAGGACTTGCTATAAAATAAATATTGAAAATGTTAACCATGGGTAACAGTCAAAAAACTGATGTTACAGTGGATCAGTTCTAAACATTAAGTTATGGTACTGAAACACTGCTTCACATGGCGTGCATATTGAAAAACTTACAACCTTAATCATATAATTTTAAGCAAAACTCAAAAAGCTCACAATGAAGTGCTTGGTGAGGCAAAAGCACTGCTTGTAACCAATAACCTTAATCCAAATTGATCCAAAACTTCCAGCAACAGAAGAAATGATACAGTGGAAGTGCTAAAAATTTTTTTATGAGCATTGAAACAACACATCCAGCCATTCTCAGCAACATGGTCAAGTCACACTTTTCAGTCATGAATGAATCAAGTTATTAACTCTTGTCATTTGGCTTAACTTGTTCAGTCTGAGCCAATCAAATAAAATAATTTTAAACCACTGTGACTGAATCGAACAAAACCAAAGTTGAAATTTTTTTAAACTGCATCATGATGTATAGCAGCTATGTCCAGCCCACTGGTTACATGTGACACAGTTTACATTTTCGCTGTAGAATAAGTAGCCTACATACTGACAACCGGTCCTTATTTTGATAATCTTGAATTTGACATTTTTGATGCAGGTGGTCCTCAGTGCTGTTTATCATGTCTGTACTGCATGCTAGGAGATTTCCATATGTCCATTGTCTACTGACACCTTGTTGCAAAACTTTTTACTAATTTTCTTATTTCTACCCTTGTTCCATTGGCACTAAACTTACCTGTGAAATCACACTTACGCAGTGGTAAAAGGTGCCAATTAGTCTTTACCAGGTTTTTTTAAGGTGTTTTATGAGTTCAAAATGGATCCATAAATTTCCAATGCGGACCCATAAAATTGGTACTTACTCAGTAAATCTGGACAACCAGAAAAACTTTTTAGCTGAATTGAATTGTTGCTTCAGTTAAGGTCTAAAACCGATTCTCCTCACACCAAGTAAGTGTAGTGCAGACAGTAACCTCGCCTATTCATCATAACCATCTCAGAAATCCCATGCAAGGCAACAATTAATAATTTGACAACTTTTACGAGATAAACAATCACGTTACGCAGGTTTTTTTTAAATAAAATGTTAGGCAGCCAGTATGGACCTGATTTCTGATTCTAGGGACCTGATTTTCTCTGATTCTAAGCACCCGATTTTCAATTCTATGGACCAAATCAGGTCCCTACAACACCTTAAAAAATCTGACATTACGTAATTAAAGCGTTGAATGCCACTGAGTTTGGTGCTTTTGGCAAGCCAAGTCTTTTCCACTGTGTCAAACGTTTTCAGCAAGTCAAGCGTTTTCCAGATTTTATACATTTACTTTCTTGTGTGGATATTTTCAGAAGATAATGTCATAGCAATAATGTAAAGTTAGCCATCCAAGAATAAAGCAGTATTTTTGTAGTAAGCCTAAACGAAATTTTTTGCTGTTAGCCAGCCAGAAAGTGCAAACGCCTTCATGTTTGTGCAGGAGGGCTAAGCATTCTGAAAATTTAGATTTAATTCACAAAATGAACAGCAATTGCAGATTGTGCAAATTAATTATAAATATTTACTCGTAAATACCCATAATAGACTCATAGTTTCCAACCAAAATTTTTTGGACAAGCTTAACAAAAGGAATTAGGTCATAAATGATTGTCATTTAATTAACGGCGATTATTTTTAGATGTTGTAACGAAATGCAAATGTAAAAAATTTGCAGGAAATCAGAATCAATCCTATCGTTCAGTTATGAAAACATTATAACCAAAGGAGCAAACATGGGACCGGTCAAAGCATGTGTGCCGTGATGAACGTTTTCTTACATTAGCACAAGTTAATAAACTTTACCATGAGCTTAAGTGAAATATGCCTATAAAGCGTACTCATTGGGCTTTTTACTGGCCGAAATATGAATGCATAAACCTTGCTGATGTCTGGACTTGTTAATCTCCTGGTGCATGGCACATGTTTAGATTGATAACATTTTGTATCTCAAATCACCTATAAATGTTAACTAAGTATAGCAAATATAGACTAAGGCCTACGTGGATGCAGCGGTTAACATCCATCAAACTAACTGCACTACTTTGTTTTGGGACAACTTAGCATTGATTGCTAAATAGACTATTCTAACTGTCACAATTACTGTAACTCCATCCGGCTGTCTGAACAGCAGGCTGCGCAAATGTGTAACATTGGCCGTAAGCACCAAAGGCATCTTGATGCTATGCAGTACAAAATAAGAAAAGACTACCTGGGCTGGACATANTACATTTTTTTACAACAATCACTACACAAAACATGTTGATCAAGTGGAGTCTGACTTTTGGACATATATAACTAGGCATGTAGGCAGGGCAGGATAAATGAATGTGAGGCCCATCAGGGCAAAGTCCTGACCGTGAAGCCCCCGAAATGCTTATCGCAACTGAGCAGTTCGCTCGTGTCTGATTTTTTGTTTGCAGAGGCAGGTTGCAAAACTTGCTAGCGGATTGTTGTACTCTTGCTCTTTATTGCGTAACAATAACATGGCAATAAATCATCAAATGTTCACTTCAAGTTATGGTAGTAGGCGTTTTTCCACATGTGACCAGGGCTCCCACTGCGGGTTTTTTCACCCAGATTTGTTTTTTTGGTTGACCTGGGGGTTTAGGTTTAATTATGAAAAATCGCATTTCTAAATCTGTTTTTTCAGAAGTGATAAAGTCATCAGCAACTTCAATGTGTTCAATAATATAAAGATAACTTTACATCACAGTGTTTACATGCGCACATCAGGTGAGAAAGTATGCATATCGAATGAAGCAGACTGTGTTCAATCGATTTCGTATTCTCATTTAATATCAATGTCCAGGTTATATACAGTGGTGTGTTTAAGGGAAGGCAAGCGAGGCACTTGCCTCACCCCTCCCTCGTTTTTAGGGGCTCCCTCAATGTATATCATATGTAAATATTAAACATTTTTGGCGAAAGATTTATTATCCGCTTATATAATATTTCCCAAACCACATCATAATTCAGTACTCTGCCTTAAAAGTGGTCCCCAAGAGCAACTACAATATGTATGTGTAAGTAGGCTACTCTGCTTCAAAGGGGCCCCCAACAACAACTGGAATGTGCAGGTACTCTGCTTGACAAGGGCACCCAACAACAACTGCATTGTGTAAGTACTCTGCTTTCAAAAGGGCTTCCAATAGCAACTGTAATGCATAAGCACTTTTCTTTCAGAGGGCTGCTAACTTCACTGATTTCTAGTGCTTCGTATTTCAGTTTGGGGGGTTGAAGCTTTCTTTGGGGAGCTGGGTGGTAATAGGGCTAAATTTTGGGCCCCTGTGACCCTCCCAATTGGGGGGTATGGAGTGCAGCTGATACAGATCGGAGCTTAAACTACATTTTGTTTGCTAAGATCAAATCTATTCAATGTGTAGCCCTGCTTGAGATTGTGACATAATTTTTGGCCCAGTAAGCAATTTCAGTTGGACATAGCTGGTGTATAGAATTTACATGTCCGTTACAACAGAAGTTTAGCTCAATGTTTTTGTTTGCAGCTGTTTTTTTTCGCTGAGAAATTTCAGTCATTTTTTGCTGAGGCATGCTGGTCAGTGGCCACTGAGACATTTTGGTCATTTGTCTCACAGTTGTATTAAAACTCGCTGCAACAGTGTTCATTAGTCTATATTTGCAGACATTCTGACCCATTCACAATGACAAATTATGCAAAAAAAGCGTTTTATGCATACCTGACTCTACAGATCCACTATCATCTCGTGAACTGTCATCAGAAAAATCACTTTGTTCATCACCATCTGACTCCACTTCTTCCGCATGTTCCGATGTACCAGCTTCACTGATAAGAAGTGCTAATAACCCATTTTCCAGCTGTATAAGCCTGTAATCTTTTTTGTCATTGGGAGATTTTGTTGGTGTTGGTAGCAACTTTACATTAGACATTTTTGAGCATTTAGCACAACGGGACTTGCATAAGAGAAAGAAACAAAAAAATTGATCAGACATTATTACAATGGCAATCGAAAAAGGCCAAGGTCATTTCAGTTCATTTTCTATTTTGGAAAAGCACATACCACAACCCTGGAACACTTACCTTAGGTTTTTGTCATGTTAATACTTGCGCCGGGTGTGCATGACCCGTTTTTTTTTTAAATAAAAAATATATACTTTCCTTGGACTGCAGTTTATCACAAAAACTACACTGAAAATATAAGTCTCACTGAGCAATTTGAGCACTAACACAGTTACTTCACTCTAATATCATACAATTTTTTATGTAAAGTAAGTAGACCAAATATAGCGAAGGTGTCATGTATGCCTAAAATTGAATTACTCATTAAAAATATTATGGGCGTAAACAACTTCTCCTTTTGAATACTGCTAACAAAACTGTAGAAGCATCCCCTGAGTGAGTTTCAGCTTGTTACAGGCTTTACCCCCATAAACCATAACGTAAGTCCAATGTACCCATTGCCACCTCACACTAACCATGACGTCGAGTGAACCATGACGACCATGAACCATGAAGTCACTAACCATTACTACTATTGCCACCTCATACTAACCATGATACCCATTGCCACCTCACACTAACCATGATGTCGGGTTAGCATGACCCAACTCGTGACGAACTTGCTCCCTCGCAAAATCTAGAAGAGCGTAGATGACAGCAAGTGCACCTATTTAGAAGTCACACAAAAACATGAAGGTACTGAAGAGTTGAAAGCGCGCCAACTTCCGCTTACGTAGTTTCACGAGAATGACCTCATTTGACCTGGGTTACCGTGACCCACTAAGTATTCCAGGGTTAACAAAATTAACAGGATCTTCAGAATAAAAATGGGGTCATTAAGTTTATCAAACAAAGTTATGATTATTTGCATTATTAAACAATATACAAGTTAAGCACTGAAGATATGCTATGAACAATGCTTGGGCAAGTTCTTGGTTCCAGAAAATGAGCACCTGATTTGGTTAAATTCAGCCATCTTTAGACGACAATGAAGCACTGCTGGGTTGAAGAAAAAATTCACTTAAATTTATGTGAATTTTAAACATTTGCTCTTTGACAATGTTCAAATACAAGCAACTGCCATCAGCGCAGTGTTATTTATAAAAATATTTTTAACCTCATTTATTAGGCAAAACACTGACATTCTGGTTTGAACACCTTTTCTCTATAAACTGAAATAAAAATGCAAAAGAAAAAGTTCTGCTGAAATTTTCCCTGTTGAAACCAAAGCAAGTCCTTAGTGCTAAACATAACCATAGTCCCACGTACTTCTGTCATGGTCTATGTCAAGGCTGCCCAACCCATGGCCCGCGAGATTGTTTTAAGTGGCCTGCGATGTAATAAGTTCACAAGCAGACTTTTTAAATTTTTAGTATTTTTTATAGGCTCAAGTAATATTGTCATCAAAACAACCATAATCATACCTGTTGTTTCTGTTGTGGGCCTACCACCCAAAAACTTGTAAACAAACGCTTCGAAAACATGTCAATTTTTTAGATTTGGTTTACATCCATACAAGCTGGCAACACTGCGTGCAACTAGAGGACTCATCATCACCTCGTGTTATCGCATAAAACTAATCAAAATCAAGAGATTTGTTACATCACAATAGCTTATTGTTACATCACAAAAACGTTTGTGGCCCGCAATAAATTTCCTCATGTGACAGTGGCCTGCAACACTAAAAAGGTTGGGCAGGCCTAGTCTATGTGCTATCCTAAAGTGAAAGCAATTGAATAATGAAATCAATTATAAGTAAAACTACTCGCCCTTAATGAGACGAAATGAAAAGTGCTGGGAATTTTCATGAAGCAAATGAATTACATTGAGCTTATATAAGCGAACCATCCTTAAACAGAAATTGATGTAACAACCATTTATCATTGATTTACAAATGGTTTTGATGTGATGGCAAATCATACAAGACAAAAAACAACAGCTTTTTTCCTGGATTTTCAGTTATCTCATACCCTGGTTTATGGATAAGATAATTATTCTGTGCTTTCTTTACAAAATCTTTTCTGTGGATCAAAAAGTGGCTTAACAAATGCAAAACAACCACTACATTAGTCAGCACACCATGACCTGTAAATGTAATGTTGAAAATACTTGGAAATAAAATGTAAAATTAAAATAACCTCAAAGCTACATCATCAAAAACGCTTATCAATGTAGTAATTTTGGACAAAAAACACAGCCCATGAAAACAAAAAAGGCCCTTAAAAATTCTTTATTATAAATAATCTTCCCATTATACAGATGACCAAAAAAGATGCAATCTCTGGCCAACAAAAGCTTCCAAATGATTTCTTGCATGTAAAACAAAAAAATTAAAAAATAAATTTCTGAAGAGTTAAATGAAGTCATCTTGCAATCATTCTTTTATATTCATGACAAAAGATGAAATTGGACATGAGAATCGTAAAGGTGCTGTGCCAGCTCATCAGCACAGATGTGGCAAATGCAAATATCTATCACTGGTCAATAGCCATGAAAAGTGACTGAAAAACTATTTTCCAAATAATATCATACAGCAATTTGATGCATAATTGTCAAGATTTTCTCATAAATCCAAATTGGTGCACAGTACATACAAACAAGTCGCAAGACAAGACATCAACAGAAATAATAAAAGCTAAAGGATAGCTAACACCATCAAGAAGACAATAAGACGTCGGTATAACTACAAATATTAAACTTACCATAGAAAATAAAAATGATTTGCTATCTTTTTTGTCATTACATCTTCAGACCCATAAACTAAAGGGTTAGAGGTTTAGGTTTATAATTAAAGTTAAAGTTTTTAGAGTTAGGTTTTAGCCTAAACTTGTTTGGCATTTTTCGGAAAACAACACAATGACTCAGCAGTTCTCACACAACATTGACACCGCCATGTTGTGGCTGTGCATGGAAGGTTAAATTACCTTTCTCATATAAATGACGTTTTGATGGCGCATAACTTTTTTTGTAAATATTTGCTATTAATGATGGCTTTCATGCATATATTCACTCTCAGTGCATCATAATTCATAATAACTCTGTTGACATATTTTTTACTGCTATTAATTTTCCGAATTTGTGTTGTTTTAGAACTTGACACTCTTTTTTAAGTTTCATCCTATGAGTTCAAAATAGAATAATATTTTGATATACTAATGTACANGTGTAGGCTAAACTAGATTAGCATGAAAGAATATATCTTNGACTCCTTTGGAATAATATAGTTGTGACCAACTACTGTATAGCCACTGGCACACTTTAGAAAACTCAAAAGTGNAACAGAAAACCAATATATTACAAAATTAATCAAAAAACAGAAAAAAGTTTTAATTGTACTGTAAAGAAACACTTGCATAATGCATTTACTGCACTCAACATGAAAACTTTCAATAAAAATACTGATGACAAACAACTAGAAGACTGACAATATTTAAGAAACATAATACAGGGTCAAACAAGATTCAAAGGAAAGACTGAACCAGTTGGTGCATTGTGACAATGAGATTTTTCATAACAAAATAGTGATTTTTTAGATAAATACATGACTAGTGTTAAGTTTGCAGCTAATAAGAAAAGGAACTGCATCACCCATATATGCCACAAGCATTTTGTGCACAGCTGCTACTGCTAGGCTATATTCTTGGAAAACTGTTTGCAGCAAAAGCAACAAAACTGAATTAATTAGGCCAAAATCATAATTTTTATGCTGTTCCTCACCCATAACAATAACACTAACAATCACGTTGCAGCTTACATTATGAATTGTGTCTCTCTCACTCTCAGTGCTTGAAAATTTACTAACTGCTGTAGGTTTTGCCCCAAAGCATTCTCCAGTGACCAGCATCCTATTGAGTAACGTAAACAGAACACTTGGTTTCATGCCAGAAAGAATACAGATAACATTTTTTAAACGTATGCCAACACACCTTTGATTTCACACACTAGCTTAAATCTTATCATCCAACAAAAACATGAGATGATCACGAGATCGAGATGAGGTTTTGATCTAGCCAACACTACATTTACGACCTGCAAAATGACAATAATAATAAGAGAAGTCATTGACCCTTGAAAATGGTTGTTTCTTAATTTTGTCACAAAAACAACACCAAGTTCTAATCTGGCCCATGACGGAAGCAGACGAACAGCGATATGCCCATGATGTAGTAACAACTCACTTGGCCAATTTCATGGATTTTTACTGACTGTAACGTAGGCTGCAGAAACTGACTCACCACTAAGCTAGCTTGGTTCAGATTAACAAGTTTTCTCGCAACACATTGACATTTTTGGCAGAAAAAAAGTAAACATTCAACAATATCTTACTGTTTAGGAAAACTTTCGAATATAAAAACCGGACCAAAAAAGCCTCTTTACATTTTTGAAAAACTAAAAGTCAAAGTTCACGACAGCCCATTTGACAGAAAAATTGCCACCATGGTGACACGAGTGCTCTGTTGCGTCACAGACACACTAACCTGGTAGAGCGAAGCTAAGGAAGGATCATGCTTATTGCTTGCGATAAGACCGATAAATGAACCACTTCGTGGCAGGGATGATCACCGAGCAGGAATGTCGAAGTGGACTCCTGCCGGAGTTTGCATCTTAAGACGGTCGGGGAGCGGGAGCTCGAGTCAGTATTTTAGGTTCGCGTTGGAGGAGTCAACCAGAGATGAGCACGGATCAGGACTGAATCGGACTGGATCAGGACTGAAGCCAATTCTGGACTAATCAGAACTGCATCGATCTGCAATTTATTTGAAAATTGGCAAATCAGGACTGGATCGGACTGGGAAAATGTTTGTTGTTTTAATGTGATTATTCTGAAAATATCAAAAATCTTAGTTGTGATCCGATTTCACAGGTTTTGCAATTCGATATCCACCTTTGTTCACATGTAACGTTAAGTTCTAGTAGCAACCAGAGCCGGAGTAATTGGAAGAGGGGCCCGGGGCAATTTTTACTGGAGGTCCTCTACGACATAATTTATGACGTCATCGTTTGTAAAAATTATGTTTTCACTGATTCGCAAGGTTCCCGTTTGTTTTTTCTGGTAGTCGAGAATGTGCCTACTCAAATGCACGTACAGTTAGCTGCAAGAAGAGAATTTATGATATGAATACTAGAGCGTATTTTCCTAAGAAAAAATATTCCACAGGCTAGAGAGTGACTCGGCAAGAAACAACATTCACCTGAACAATAAACAGATACCAGAGATTACAAACAAAAANACCCGAAAAAGAACATGTCTATTATGGCCAGCCAGGCTGTGTGTGAAAGTTGTTTCTAAGCTAATGTCTTCANTGCACCTTCGTTGTCAGGTGCTCTGGTTAATGCTACTGCTTTAACATTGCTGCTTGAAAGTTTTACTGCAAAAAGCGATTCAGTCGCGGCGTTTTAGCTGTCAGCAAGGCCGGCGTTAGCAAGTGCGGGGCCCGATTAAAAACACTTTTGCGGGGCCCCACTCAATGACGTGTGTAAGAATTTGAGGGGATGCATCAAGTCATGTTGGTAGAAGTCGGTGATGTTAAAAACTGAACAACATGAACTAAACAACATTAAAGCAGGGTGTTGTATTGGTGAAGTCTTATTAAATCACTTTATGTTTGCTGATGATATTTGTGTGTTTGTCCTAGTGTGCGTTGTTTGGAAAGAATACTAGATGTGTGCTAGGCTTATGCAGAATCTCATGGTATTATATTCAACTGCAACAGAACTGTTTGTATGACGTTTAAGGCTAAGAGTGCAAAAAGCACATCCACTCCATTTTGACACTGTGTGGTAAAATGCTGACCATTACAAGAATCTGGGGATTGTATTGGATACTGAGCTCTCAGATGACAAGGACATTCAGAAACTATTGCGATATCAATATTGTGCAGCAAACAACCTGCGAGCCTCTTTTTCCCGATGTTCAAATGCAGTTAAAAGTGTAGTTTTTCGTTCCTTTCGTACGCCCATGTATGCATCACAATTATGGTATAATTTCAGGAAGTCATGCATGCAGAGATTGCGTGTGGCCTATAATTTTGGATGCAGAGCTCTATACAACCTGCTCTGGAAAGTGTTAGTAGCCACCAGGTTCAATGTAACATTCCTAACTTTGGGGCTCTGTTAAGAAAAAACACATGCCTGTTTCTCGAAAGATGCAGAAAATCTAACAACATATAGTTACGTGCTTTGATGCAGTCAGATTGCCTGTATTCGTCCCTATTCTTTGAACACAACAATCGCATTTTACTCTGTGAATGAGTGAACGAACTTTGCTGTGTCCGTTTGATTGATGGCGTGTCATGTCAAAATGCATTCGCAGTTTACCTGGGCTAGACCAGTTTAGGAATTGCCGCCCTACTCCGCAGTGGTGTTGAAACAATGTGTCTGTAACCTGTCTTCAATGCGGTTGCAAAACTGTATCTGAAACTCTGTGATTCCGCCGGCTCCAGTGCCTTGTAAAACGTTCTCTTTTGTCTGTTTTTATCAACCTACGTTAAGCAGGGTGTGTGTGTTTATACTACGGGTTTCGTATCTGGTCACAAAGAAATAAATTAAATTAAAAAAGACAAGGCTCGAAAGGGTGACGCCAGGGCCTCTACAACACAAACTTCAATGAACAGTGCTGGAAAACCCAATGAATCAAACACTAACAACATACCGTCTATCTGGCATGGGACTTCCATGACCAGAAAGGGTTTCGAGTGCAGTACCTTAACCACCTCTGCCTTGGCCTTAACGAGGTGCTATGGAAAAAAAACTTGGCTAAACATTACTGAAAACAATGACGATTCTTACCAAAGAACATTGATGAGGGCGTTAATAACCCCGCAGTTCACTTGGATTGGCAATAGATCCCACGCTTACAAAATGCTGTGGGCCACGCAAGGGATTTTTTAAAGATTTCACCTTGCTGCCTGCAAAGACATTTTGAGAGACTGCAACTGTTTTATTTGAATACTGAGATGATTGTGAAGCAAGGTTTTCGTGTATTTTGATGGTGGTAGTAAAGCGAGTTAAAACTGTATTGAGAGACCGCTGGAATAATTTGAGAACCGTTTTGGTCTCTCAAAACCACTTAAAACACACTGCGCCCCGCGCCGGAAATATTCCCAATCAGATTCTATACAAAGTGCAAATTTGTGTTGGTTAGTTGGCGTAGTGTGGGACCCCCTTTGACGCGGGGCCCTATTAGAAGAAATCGGTCAAATCGGCTAAAAAACGGCCCTGACTGCCAGATCTTTGCGCTTTTCTTCTTAGATGCTTTGCGCTTTTCGTAGCTGCTGATGGCATTACAGATTTCGGCATCGCTCAAGCTAAACACTGCAATCTCGTTTGCTGCTCTTTCGTTCTACGAATCGACTGATTAAAACCTTTCTGATGGACCACGCAATAACATATGTTGTACATGACTTGAATAACTTCATATGTGATGTAACACAACGATAGTAACCATTGAAAGAAAAGCGCGTTTCCACCATACGTTACCCTTTATGACGCAACAAAGGTGCAATTCGACTGCGGCTACCACGAGACTTCACCAGAAATTCGGGATCATTGATGCCAGCGTTTGCCACTTCTGATATTTTAACATGACATCAGATGTGATGTTCTCGGATAAATTTCTTATGTCTGATGATTTGGCGACTAATCTGATGTTGACTGGGTTGTTGTTTTTGTTTTCCACATTTTCTCTCATTTTAGGACGAAAATAAGTTAGATTCATGATTTTTAAGTACTTTTCATCAATCTCTCATCCTAATGTGTGTTTGGTTATCATTTCAAACTAAAGAAGCTCTCTTGGCTGCGTTAAGACCAGAGGTGGGCACCCCCTACTTTATTAATAGCGTCGCTACCCCTCCCGCTATTTGTTAAATTTTATAGAGGCACTACCGCACCCGTTACTGAATAAAATTAGTAGCGAGCTATCACTACCGCTATTCGCTAATGCTCCTTTTGCTCAGGCCCGGCCTTAAGCCGATGCAACCGATGCGGCTGCATTGGGCCCCGCACCATGGTGGTTGGACAGGTCGTTTATTTTTGCCAGATACTCCTTTGGCACGATAACTGTATAAAGACTTATAAATCTCATTGTTAGCAAATTATTGTCTCGTTTGAATGAACGACGAATTTCCTCTAATTATATTATCAAACAAGCGTTATATCTGCGCTCCACTACATCCCACTCTTCATGGATAGAATTTGACTAATGCCGGCTGAGACTGAAGTAGTAGACTTGTTACTATAGTGCCAGCTGAGGCTGAAGTAGACTTACAGCTACTGAACACAAGGTGTGTAATGATTCAACTGGCAATGAACAGGTCAAGACGAGTGTCTGTCATATTACCTTTGATGGCTGTTCTACTGAAGTAACGTTGTTCAGTTCTCGAAAAAATCTGCTGTTTTGGAAAGTGTTTGGTTGGTGCGGGTCATCTGCATTTTGACAAAGGCTTGCAGTTTTGCTCCATGGAAGATTTTGACATGGACTAGATATTTTAATATTTTGTCAAAATAAAATAATTGTACCATATTGAAACAAACAACGAAAGATGAGAGGTTGGTCCTGTGGAAGCCAAAAATCTCACGCAAACCAGAGAAAATTTTTGTGAAGTATTCGCACTTAAATGCGCCTCATTTACTTTGTCCACAAAATTGTTCGGTGCTATTTGTCGGTCGTGCAAGTACTTTTATCATTTGCCGCCCCACCACACCTTTATTGTGATTTTACTATTTGCAGGTGTAAATCGGTAGGTAGAAAAACTACCACTTCAAAGTCCATGCAGGTTCATAAACGCAAAGGACACTAAAAGCTGCTGTGCAGCGTAACTAGGCAAGGCAAAAATTGTGATTGTCATCCGGCTTACTCGTTCCCATTTATCAATAAATTTGGCGGCTATATGCTTCTATTTCATCAATCAACCATGCGGCATGCCCACTCCCCAAAAAAGAAATTGCTGTGTTATCATGTAGCCTACATGCAGATCAACTCTAACATTCTGCCGTCTGTTGTGGTATCCATCTAGTTATTGTGTTAAAATATCTTCAACAAACAGGTCATAAGCATGATTGACTGAGCACGATGACGTAATAACACCACTGCTCAGAGGGGCCCCGCGCCTCGGTCTTGCATTGGGCCCCGCACTTGCTAGGGCCGGCCCTGTTTTTGATGCACTTTAAAAAATTTTTGGTGTTGTTATAATGACGTGGGATCTATTTTGAAAAACCTAACCTTGAATTTCTTTTTGAAAAATCTTGTTAAAGAAAAAACGTAATCTGAAAAAAATAGTCGTTGAACAGTTATGATATACGAAAAGTTATTTTACAACGTATACACATATATATGAAAAATAGACTGCAGAAACGCCCATAGCTTCGTGAGTGGCAATAGCTGTAGGTTTAATAATTCGCCTTTATCAATGCAAGTTTCGCACTGTGTGCACAGTATTCAAGACTTCAAGAGAATGGTCAAGCAATAAAAGATCAAAATTGTTTTTCACAGAGTTTAATGCGCGTGTAAATTGAATTAGGCCCGCAACTAGAGTGGGAGACAAACCGAGCCATGAAAACCTCCCACGAAATTTTTATGCATTATTTTAGATTTTCATAAAATGTTATGTTGATCTATGTTTCGTGTGAAACCCCAGAACAAACTACTGACGACTTGTATTTTAAACTGAGATCCTTGTTTCTGCATGGTTCAATTTATTCGCAGTAGTAGATTTGTGTAGAGCGTAGTTTCTATAGCCTGCGTGCAAAGATTTGTTATTTAGATATTTGAGAGTGAATTGACCGACCACCCTTTCCTACATTCCAGCTTTTGAAAGTGCAACCTAAGTGTTGAATGCTTTAGTTTCAAAGGTGTGCAATGCGCATTAAGAAGCCGGCATCAGCTCTAAAACATAAACCTCCGAACATCAACAATCGAAACCTCTCGATTAACTGTAAAAGCTTTCGAGAAATCTGCCAACGGGTCTGCTTTTATCTTTTTGCGATGATTTAAACTTGCACAAATCTGTAGGCTTATTCAAGTTACGGGTCCCCACAAAGGTGACAAGCAAGCGAAACAGGCAAGCTAATTATTTTTATAGGACATCGATTTCACGTGCTTCTACGCATCCACAGTACTGAAATCTTATTCATATATAATCTATCATAAATTTATTTCATTCCTTTATGAAATTAAGTTTCCCTATCAGTATATTCAATGCCCATACGTAGTTTTTCGCAATATCTGAAAAACTTTTGCATGAAAATAAGCAAAAAACACTAACAACCACAAAAAATTTATTTAACAACTGAGAAAATCAAAGCCAAGCGGTCAGAAAACAGTTCTTTTTCTAATGCGAAGTTGTAGCGTCCAAAGGTTGGTGTTACATTCGGACAACAATCACAAGCAAAAATCGACAGCATGTGATTTGAACCTTATCACATAGAGATGATCAAAATTTTAGCAAGATCGTGATGATAAAAGAAGTCATTCACTTGACCTTGTGTGGCTGTGTCAGGTAAGAATGTTAATCATAGAAAATATTTTCAACACCAACTCTGCTTGTTTAGCCCAGGCGATGGCCACTTGCAAAAATATGGCGATTTGTAATTTTTACCCAAACACATGGAGACAAACAAACTTTCAGCCAAATTGCAATGACAAAAAAAGCCCAACTACTGGACGTTTGGTAGGGCTGCGTCAGGTTTAAACAAAGATGAAACAAAATTTTCGTCAATGCAAACCTTGCGTGCAGAGTTACAAGAACGGCAATGTGATATTTGTTGATTTAAATCAGGGATGTCAAACATACGGCCCGTTGTGAGGTTGAATCCGACCCGCGGGATGATTTCGTAAAGCAAAAACTTCATTTGCTTGATAAGTTTATCCAGTCATACTTCGATACCTGGTGACTAGATTTCAATTACTTGAAACCTTAACGCAATTTCTTATATTTCATTGTTTCCACTGTTTTCTCACGTGAAATTTTCCCGTTTTCTGCATATTTCTTTTTGCATGTTCAAGCCGGTTCGATCTTTCAAACAGGTATGAACATGCAAAAGCACAACTACTGTTGATAAAGTTTAACACTAGAACTCCGGAAAAAAATATACCTTGAGCTCCAGCGATGTCGATTTTGAAACCTTCGGAGTTCTAGGTACAACTTCAACTAAAATTTGCTAAGTAAAGCTTCTATTCCAATTATTGACCGAAAAATAAAAATAAACTGCACAGAAATCTGTTCGACAGGGTCAAATTTGAGAATCGATAAATATCAGTAACTGCAGAAAATAGCGCATTGAATCACAAAAAATGTCGAAATGGACATCGCCGGATTTCTAGTGTCAAAAAATGCACAGAAATTGTAATAAAACCACCGGCTCAAGCAACTTCCTGTTTCGAATATGTCAACCTAGAGTGAAAATGGGGAGGACATTTTTGTAGTTTTTCGTGAAAACATGAGACAAGGAAATTGTATTGTGGCAATTCCTTGCTCGGACTTGAGCTTTTGCTTTTCCCTAA
>JGI24158J21664_10003690_pt1 | contig 19365 bp, 11 predicted proteins | sample Ectturendosymbi3_FD_21664 | JGI IMG/M metagenome (IMG submission 21664) | reverse complement strand
AGCTGTTACTCAACAGTCCGAGGGCCGGACATCTTACAAAATGTGATTGTTTCAGGAAATGTTTCTGCCAAATCAACAAATTTTCCTTTGTTATATTATTTTTCCTCATTGGCAAAATGTCTACGCGGGCCGGATGAAATGGCTTCGCGGGCCGGATTTGGCCCGCGGGCCGTAGTTTGGTGACCCCTGGCCTACGGTATTGCGAAAGCTGGGGAATAGGTTAGAATGAAAAGGTGAAAGCTGATTCCACCACAGAAAGGTGCTTTTCGTAGGTGTAGTTGGAATCGCCGAGACGTGATTTTATTTAGCGTAGTCCGAAAAATAACAGCCAGCAGAGGAAATCCTAGAGAACTGCTGGGCGATGAGGTCTTGAAAACCGCGTCGCATCGTAATTGCACGTTCAAGTGACTTTGGAATTTGAACAGCTTCTCTACAGGGCAGGAAATGGGAGTTTGTTTTTGCACTGCGAAGCCACTTTGTTGATTTCAGTCAAGATCATTAACCAGTCTATTCTCTGCAGTACAATACAACAGAGTGTCAAATTGAGGATTCACAGCACTTTGTAAGTAGAAATCTACGAACAGTAGGTAGGCTGTTGCAATTCGCCAAATTGCAACTGTAACCTATTCCACAAACTTTTAGGCTACATTTTATGCTACTCCGTGTGTTCCATTATGAACTGAGGAAATCAGCGACATAACTTCGGTACAAACCTCAAAGTGTACCCTATAATGAAGTCATCCACTTCCAATATTACATATTTTGCACAGAGGCTGAATCATTCTACTACACCAAGGTGTAATGAAAACGTATTAATCAGTATTGGGGTAATAGACCTTCACTCCAATATCTGATGTCTTGTAACCTGCCGAATAATCTTTCAGTTTGCTTAACCGATTCAATTTTGCTGATTATTTCCCTAACTACCGGTGGGTGTAGTTAGCCTACAGGCAAAACTATTAAATAAATTAATCCGTCATTTTTGCTAAAGATTAGCTTGAATAGGCTAATCTGTTCCATGGTAGTGGTTTTAGCATGAAACAAGTACAGAAAAGGTTGTCCGAGACTTAATACAAACCACCAAACATAATTTTCAATCGAATCCCTCATTATCGGATTCCCAATCTACCTCTGCTAGTTGGATTCGCTGAATCGCATGTGGTTGAAAAGATGCGCGCTCAAGCAGCACGGTGAGACACTTACGGTCGTGCTTGAGTTATTTGTGCGAATCCCATAACAGTTCAGTGTAAAGTGGGTAAATGATTCCGGCATGCTGAGCTTCCACGGCCAACACCTTGACGTTGACCGTCCCGCTTCGCTTGTGCCCATCGCTTGTGCACTGCCCGATGCCGGACAGAATAGATACGTGTAAGAAGAGAGCTTGCCTCTCGTTTCCGGCTACGTTGCATGATTTAACGTTCTGCGTCGTGCTGCATTTCAGTTTCAAAATGTTGCCCGGGAGCGGTAAACAAGGCCGACTGTTTATTTACAGCGTTCGAAGCCTCCGCCGAAGCATATTAAACGCCGTTCGGCTTGCGATTAATCTTTGCCGAAAATAATGCTTGTACCGCCCTGGACGTTCATGAAACTTGTGCGCCAGGAAATGTTGTTTTTTGAAATGTAGAGAAATTCCTTCGTCGGTCGGTATAAATTCACTGCGCTAACTAACACCCGTCTGCTTTGTTTCGTGTGCACGTGGCAGTAGGACGCTGATGAAAGTGACTAAACGTATTATTACCTTCAGCAACTCATGTTGTCAAGTATTAAACTCCTATCCAAACATAGCTTTTTATATTTTCTTTTCACGACACGGCAGTGTCACCTATTTCAAAGGAATCGTCCGCCAGCGACTTGTCTTTTGTCTGTTTTTCGTTATTTTTGTTAATTTTTGATTGATACTCCGATTATTATTTTTGAAACGGCTCGTAGTATTCACCTTCGCCCACGTGCGTAATGATCCCGGCTAAAATGGCACCTTGTACAACTGGGCCTAAACTCTTGGTGTGAATGAGTCCTGCTAATCTTGCGAGGGCTACTCGCTATTTTTGCGCACGCGTTTGTCGTTCTTGCAACCATGATAGCTGCAGATGTCTTCTTGGGGCTATTTTCAAGCGCATTGCAGGACTTTGCAATTNAGAGTTTATGCGAACTGCATCGCGCCAGACCACTGTGCACAACTGAAGGAAAGTGTAAACACAACTGCTTGCTCTGTCGCAGAAGTCCGTGTCAAAGCGAGAGTAAAGCACTGGCTTGGTGTCAATTATTTTGCTTCGCTCTTTCTATATCCCCTCAAGCGAAACCTTGCCGGCAAAGTGAATGACGACAGCATTTGCTGTGAGATGCGTGGCACTTCCCGTCAGTCATGATGTTTTCTTTGCAGCCTTGGAGGGGTGCCGACATGACCAGAAGAAACACATACGTATGCACAGACAAGAAAAGCGCTCACACGCTACCGGCGGATGCGAGGTGGGTCGAAGCTCTGCTGCCGCCCGGGCCGCTTTTATTGTTTGTGTTAAATTCGCAAGGTGACGTGTACGCGTGTGTTGCGCGTCTGATCCTGACGTCGTTACCACGTCGATCTCTGGGGCCGATGTGCTGCTTGTTTGAAGCCGGGCAGACTTCCTCGTCGGGCTCGCGGCCTGTCTGGCAGTTACGTGCGATGATCGCTCTTCGAAACGTTTGACGTCCCTTGGCCGCTGGAAGGTTCTGGCGCGCTGCGCGATTAATATGTTTTTGTTTAAACGAAGCTGCTTTGTTTATATCTGACTTCAGATAAGACTTCAAAATTTTGTATTTTTCTTGCCAAGTCGATTGGCTTGACAGCGCGAACGCGCCTTATCACAGAATCGCTCTCGGCCCGCGCGAGAATCAAGTGCGCGAAGAAAAAGTCACGCCGGGCACGTCGCGCAATCTTGTCGCGTCTCGTTCTTTCTAACCCGACCCCTCAAAGCCGAATGGCTGCCGCCGCGCTCGACAATTGACTTCTGCTTTGTCGAGCAGCCCACCGGAGGATCCAGCCCGGTCGCGTCACCAGAAATCTCACACGACTTCGTCAGCCAGCGGGATGTCGGCGAAGATCTCGTCGACCGCGAACGACGTCGACTCCAGACCAACGTAGGTTTCAAGCAGCGACGACAGTCGAACGTGATATTTTCACCACACATTGCCCGAAGCCGCTCAAACGAGCGCGAGTTTGTCAATGATTTACTCGTCAAAAGGCTTGTAACGCCTCGCTTGTCTGTTTTGTCGTCGATATTAGGTTACCTGTTGGCAGGTCGGCCGAGCGGTCAAAATCCGATTGCACTCGCCCCTCGCAACAGGCGGGTTTGTTTACTCTCGCGTGCATTCGCCTGCTGCGCGAAAAAAAAAACAGATCGCGTTGTTGACTTCGCTGCCCTCGCACGTTTTGACGGCGTTTTGGCGTTTGTTTGTCTTCGCTGGCTGCACCGCGCGCGTGCGCCGTTTATCACCAAAAATCGAGACCCGTTGANTGACCACGCATCGTTGTTGTTTGTTTTACCTTACACCTTCGATGTTACGCTTTCCTTCGTTGGCCGAAGCCTGTCAAGTGCTAGCGTAGCCGTTGAGCCAGATCAAGGGATGGTGTGTTAGAAAACTATCCTTTGCCCATAAAGAACTGCTTCAAGCCTGAAAAGTTGTAACTTTGCGCCACAGCAATTTTTTAAAAAGTTACCGTATCTGTTATGGGGTTTTCACAGTTACCGTATTGATTATGGGGTTTCTATAGTTACTGTATCGATTATGGGGTTTCCATAGTCACCGTATCGTTTATGGGCTTTTCATGGGCTCTCGTGAATTTTACCGGTAAACGAGGGTTTTCATCAAAGCGCTGTTTACCTTGTCCATCTGCTTGCGTAGACAGTTAATGAGCATCGCACTCCAGCAGATTCCGTTTTTTTGCCAAATTATATTTTTTTCAATCACGTGTAAAATTTTGTTATGAAACTTTCTCTGAAAGAAAGCTTTTGCCCTATTTTACAAAACATCTCAGACGGTTTGAATTTACCCATGCCTTATTCACCCGGCGTTTTGCGAAAGTAGCAACATTCTGCGGAGACCGAGTGGCGTTTGGTTTGCGAAGAACTTCGCTCGTTTACGAAAACGATTGATTTGTCCGCATTATGTTTTGCGGCGTTAAAGCATCGTGCAACACTAAAGGGCGCCATATCATGCTGCTCAGTGGCGCCACACTACGGTGGTTTTCCAGGTGTGACGTGAGAGGAACTCGTAGAAGTTTGAACAGTTTTAAGTAACTTAGAAGCAAGTGGTTCATTATCAGAGGCCGCGAAATGCGTAGTCCATGACAGTCGTTCATGTAAAACGTTCGTAACAAGTGGTGAAGTGTAAAACTGTTTTTTAGCGTAATTTTTTGTGTGTATACTGTATATTGCGAACAACTCAAATGAAGTTGTTGTTGGGCGGAAAAGATAAAAAAAACGACGACGTTTACTGCACTATTGGTTGCAGTTGCTTACAAAGTCTTGTCACTTTCCATTTTCCCTTTTCAATCAAAAGTCCTTAGAGCTGTTTAATGCATACCTTAAACATAGTCAACCCATTTAGCAGACAGCAACGGGTTCCAGTGCTTCCCAAAAAGAATTTCTTCGCATTTACCATCAGGTCAAATATGTTATGGCTTAAATATGCTGCGAGGAGTTTGCACGTAAATTCGAAATCAGCAGAACTAAGACCTTGAGAAAGTCGGGTTGTTTCTGCGCGGTAGCTGCAGCAGAACGACCTGACTGAAGCCTCTGTTTTGTGTATAACGTTTGCCGAATTTTTGCCGTTCACGTGTTGGTCGGAAAATCCACTTAGGTCGGACGGATTCTCGTGTTTACTGTCAAGTTCCGCGAAACAACCGCGGTATATATTTGTTTCTCTAGCACCTCGCCCGGTGGCAAACTGCCCTCGCCGGTCATACGCACGACAAGCGTCGCGCCTGGCCGCTCTTCTGTTCACGCCAAGCACGGCCAATCAGCTGCGCAACCTTTCCCGCGCAATACGCGCGAACGGCGCACTTACCACGGCCCGCCGACGTCCGAGCGCCAACGTCGCACGGCGACATACAACGGCCCCCCACCGACGTCCCCGCCTATTACCGAGTGCGTGCCGGGCGCGTCCGGGCGTCCCGACGGAGCCAGCGCGTCGGCGAAAGGCGCGGGGGCCTCTCGGGAAGGGGGATTTCTGAACAAGCTGTTGCCGAAGTTCAATCGGAGGTAGGTGTCGGCATGCATTGTTTACAGTGTTCCTTGCTCTGATGACGTTGCACTGTTTGGAGTAGGGTCTGTTGTGATCAGTCACCGCGCCCGGGCGTCATAGTCACGCTTCTAGTGTTTCTGTGACGTCATAATCACCATGCTGCTGCTTTTGCAGGAGGTCGCTACGATTTTCGCGTCGATATGAACGTGAACGGTCAGTAATTCGACTGGCATGATATGACTTTCGCATGTTGATTTTCAACACTCGTTGAGAACATCTCTTTTCTCGGCAATTGTTAACTTTCAACTTCTCGAAACCTGGCTGGCGAATCGGACGGATCCGGTCCATTGTTGCACTCCTTTTTGCTAAACCTGTGATTTCTTCACTTATTATAGCTCCTAACACCAAGCCTGTTGAAACCTGCGTCGTTTGGGAGTGGGCGGGGTCGAAATGTGGGAGTGGGCGGGGTCGAAATGTGGGAGTGGGCGTGGTCGAATTACTTTGAACGACGCTGCATTGCTCAGTAAGATAAATTCCGGCAGGGCTGCAACAAAAACGATGCACGTCGCTTCTGAAAAAGTTCTCCCCCCCACAACTCCCTCAACGACAAACGTTTAGGCGCCGTCCTTGCACTATTACTGAATATTGATACTAATTTTAACGGTAACTTTGCACGTGAGGTTGTTGCAAGATGCGATTTTCTGCTTTTAGCGTTACACGCAATAACACACCTGCATGTTCTGCTTAGAGGTTGAAAATATTTAAGCTCAGGACGGATCCACTCGCCTGTCACGCTTGTCTGCTGCCCTCTTGCCCCACCCAAGCGTAACCGCATGTTTCAAAATATAGCGAAATATTATTATTTGCCTATTCGGCGCATGCTTGCCCGACGCATGTGTGGCCCCATCCTCAAAACCAGAATGGAGAAAGTTCTACTGTCAAAGCGTGTAGCTCTTTAGCTTCGGCTTTTGTGTTTAAACTGGGTTTTGTTGGACGCGGTCGATCCTGCAAACAACCCACCACGCAGTCTGGTCGATTCATTTGTTGCGTGGCCCCAACGCATACATCGCGATTGTGAAACGCTCTGAGCACGACCGTCGCCAAAAAGTCTACAATAGGGGGTTTTACGTTTGTGCAGGGGGGCTTGACATTCTGGAATTTAACGAAAATTCCAATGATTTATAAAAGTTTCGTAATTCCATTTGGGAGCTTTGAACTTTGTTTGGTGGGGGGCTAAGCCCATGGTGGCGACGGAACTGGCTCTGAGATGTAGGAAATTTCCCTGGTATTTTCGGTTAGAGATGGAAGCGCATCGACTAGGCCAGGCGGGACGCCGCGGTCACTCGCGGGACGGGCTTAACAGCCCGGGTATTGTGCTTCGCAAATATTTCTGCGCCTGCGTACAGAAAAAGCAACAGCACAGCCACCGTTTGTGCTTCTGATTGAAAGCCTGGCCCAATACGTGTATACGGCTTCGCTCAAAGAAAAAGTCACAATGCAACTTTCCGGTTGGTCCTCGTTTACTGGTTTGTATCATATGAAAATGCATCACAAAACGCCGTCTGCAGTTTCAAGAGAAAATCTCCAGCCAGCCAAAAATTTTGTTCTATAGCGATGCTTCTCAATGTTGAAACACTGCTTGCTCTAGTCTAGTGCATGCCTCAAAACATTCAAGAATGATTTAGATCGGTGCTTCCCTTTCAACTTGCGACCCACTTTTGCTGACAATTTTTTGGGGCGCACTATGAAATATTGCAGTAAAACGACATCGAAAAACAATTAACAACACATGCAATTTGCTGCTGTTCGTGGAAAACTTAAGTTCGCTTATTGGGTCTAATCAATTGACAATCGGCTAATTTTCAGGAAATGTATTGGTTAACACCGGCAAACTGTAACATTTTAAGCTGTTTCGCGGCCCATTGTCTTGGAAGCGCTGATTCAAATCTTATTTAACTGTAAAATTAATAGGGTTAGTTTTATGGCAGAAGAGGCGTTGGATTTATGTCCTCGGGGTACACTCTCACATGGCACATCCGTTGCTAAGTTACAAAGCTGTCCACGCGTCTGTCTGCTTTGTACCGCCACTGGTTTTCTTTCGACCTGTGTGGATTCTGCAGAACTTGCTTTTGTTCCTACGTGGGTGATATGCCGTTTGCACAGACTTCGTGCACAAACATTATTTCCTTTTTTTGTTTGCATCATTTTCGACATCAGGCATCGTGATGTTGGTGATGGTTCAGTGTTGACTTGGAATGCTTTAAGTCTGCTTTTGGTTCTTCATATAAATTTTATCCATCAGCTGAAAAATCTGGAGCGTTTCGACTAAGCTGTGTGAACTCGCAAATGTCGTTCAAATGCTTTAAGTGTATTTTCAACACTGTCGTTCAGGTGAAATACCTTCATCATTAATTTGGATGTGGTTGAAAACGTCGAGCTGTTTGTTGTGTCCCGGGTTTAAAGTAGTCGGAACTGTGCATTTTAAATGCGCAGGCTGCATTTCAACTGGATTTGGAATAGCACCTGAACTACTGCCCAGAATGTAAACTGATTGTTTGCTCGACCGTGTTGCTGAGGTCCTTACCTTAATTAACTACTGTTCTCACGTGGTCGGCCTTGCGCGGTTGTATCGTTCAGTAAATTGTAATAATGTGCGGCTTGGATAGTAGGTCTTCCTCGCAGAGAAATCTGAACTGACGATGTGGTTGTTCGGGGTGTACCCAAGCGTCGTGTGAGCAATTGCATCGCCGGCACAGAAAGTAAACGCCCGTCTTTCAGCGACGCCGGCCAGTTTCGACCATTTTTGAAAGCAGAATCGTTAGAACACGTGGAGAAAGGAGCCTGTTGTCGCAGCCTGGGCAAATTACTCACCGCTGTGCCGCCCACTTCGTCTGTGATGACCCGAGCGCTTGGTCGCGGTGTCGTGCTTTCCCTTGCGTCGTTTCTGTTTGAAATGGAAGCCGTGTTCTGCTGCGCAACTGTGACGACACAGCGCGACGAGTCCCATTGTTCGGTGCCGAATTATCGCTTTCGATGAAATCCGTACAAGAGCGTTTTAACTTGAAGTTCAGTGCACCATGCCCTTGCTGCGCGTGACGGTGTTTGACCTTAAAAGGCAAAGTGCGCTATATAGCGAAGCGCTTGCCGGCCTGACACTTTTCTCCCCGCTACTTGATTCGTTCCATCAGTTGGCGTCGACTTGCGGCAAATCCGATAAAACGTCTGTGTGGTCAGCATAGCAACCACTGCTGTCGAGAAAAGCCCCGGTGATCTGCAATGCGCTTCCTGGCCCTCTGTTCTCGCGGCTGTATTTTCATTGTCTGGAGCTTTCCGCGACTGATTGGTATCCGAGAGGAAAAGGTGAACTCTTACAGCGTTGCCGGTCATGTCGCTAATGCGCTGTCCAGAGTCGTTGAAAGCCCGTGCTGTGCACAGACCAGACTGATTCTAACCGATTAGTGAACTGCTCTTCGAGACGAACGTTTCGGGTTTGGCGACTCGTTTGTATTGTTGAAAAAGAAAGAGCAAACCTCGTCTATTGAGATTGAGAAACATGGTTGCATTCCAGATGGCTGATGCAGCCAATGCCTGGGTTATCGAACAGGAAAAGAAACGAATGATTACGCATGCGCAGTTGGCAATTTTTAATCATTTTGCAGCGATATGTCTAAGTCGTTTCAAAACATGCTCGCTACTTCTGTCTTCCTGGTAGTGGAAAAAGGTACACTCGTCTCGGGTACAAAACAAATGTAAATGTGAACTTCTACAGGTCGGACTTCTTGGATATTTTGTGTCGGAGAATCGTTGCTCCACTATGCGAAGCGCTGCCAACGTTGCGTGTTGCAATTTTTGTCTTTAAGAGTGTGATACATTTTCCGTAGTGCAGGTTTCATGGAGTTGGTGCGTACTGCGTCCTCCCACCAGCCTGAGTAAAGAACCGGTCGCTGTACAGCAAATCGTGTTGCTGAAAGTAGCTGCTTTTCTTGCATGAACTTTGCCTAAGATGTGCTTTGCTTCAGCACTGCAGCACCTTGCTTCAGTAGAAAATACGCGTGCTCCTCTTCAATCCCCCAGTAACTTGTGTTTCCGCGCATCAACCGCCACCGAAGCAGAAGAACCCTGTACGCACCGAAGTACGCTCCTCTGCGTGTTCACATAGCAACTGCGGCGCAGATCCCCCCCATCGCCGGGGCGCAGCAAGCAGCGTTAAAACGTTGAAATATTGGAGCGTCCACAGAAGCGGTCGCTCACTATCCGCTGTGTGCTGCTATTTGCAGTGTCTTACGGCGCGACTGATTTTTCACGAAATGTATGTTTAATCCGTTAAAGCCTTGAAGCAGCGTGTTGTGTGTCACCATGGCCGGGCATAATTAACTCGTTTGGTCAAATCATTGAGAATTCCAAGAAGAATGCTTTTAATTTTTCCTCGAAAAAGTGCCTCGCTGACGATGAGTCTTGCCTGACCGCGCCAAAAACCGTGACGTGATGCTCACAGTCGCTCGATCAACGCAGTGGTTTGTTTGTAGCTCAATCTAAGCTCTCTGATCACAGCTCTGACAGCGAGGTGGTGTCCAAAATAACCTTGTGCGGGCGCAAAACGTTTATTTTTGTCAGTCGTGGCGTTGGAGTAATTATGACGTAACATTGCCTATCTTTGCGCTTGAAACCTGTCCAGAAGCCATTCATCTGTGTAAACAAATAGAATAACAAGTGTGGTTCTTTACAATCCTGAAAGGTGCGTCAGTTTGATGGAAAACGCATACGAATTATTGTCCACATTCACAGGTGAAATGCTGCATGCATCTTTTTAATTTTGACAAAAATGTCGCTGAAAAGACTTAGTTTTGTTTCAGAACTATTGGATGCACAAGGTTAACTGAAACGGTTTAATTTAAGTTGTTGAGTGCGACACTAGCTTTTCGTTTGAAATTGTAGTCAGTCCACTGAACAGGAAAGTCATTCGTATCCAATGTCTCGCGGCGATAGCGCACTCTCTTCCTGCTGCGCTCCTGCGGGTCGACCGCGTCGTCGAGGGAAAATGATCGATGCGCTCGTCACATAAATGAGGATTTATTTCCGATCGTTCCTTTGAGAACGAATGGTCATGTTGTACACTAGCTAGAGAGCCGCTAGGGAAGGTTGATGCAGTTGTGAGAACGCACGATAGCTTCCGGTTGCTGGACGATTGCGTCGTTTGTAAGGGTCAAGTTTGTAAATGACAGATCGTGTGCTCTGCGGCAAGACTGTTAATCATAAGGTTGAACTCGTGCAATCTTCTTAAATTACTCTCTGCTTAGGTAGTGCGCAAGTAGTTGCGTTGCTAGACAGGTCTGCTTACGAGGCCGATTGTAGCGCTGTCAAGGTCACTGTGAAAAAAAGTGGTCACTGTTTGGCGCGCTTCTGTTCGAGTGGTGAAAACTTTCGCTTTCCAGCAAGTCCATCGCATTGCGACTTAGCTGAGTCGGTCCCAATGAAATGCAACACCGTTCGAGTTAGACTCGAGCCACTCGTAGATGTTTGAGTCGAACTCGATTTAAAAACTGCAATGATTAACCGCATTGGTATCTTTGCCAGTTGGTGAATGGAGCTGTTTGTCTCAAACGATATTTCTGTTTGTCTCAAACGATATTTCAAGCTGTTTGTCTCATCGTTGTGCTTTAAAAACTGGTGTGCCTTGCAGCAACCCCCGTGGAGTCCCCGAAACTGAGAAAGAATCGAAACCTCGTTCTTTACGCTTTACTTGGTCGATGAAGACCACGTCATCCATGGATCCGAAGGAGATGATGAAAGAAATACGAAAGGTAAGAGATAATAGAAGCGTACAGTTTTGGACATATAAACACGACTCTCTAGGAAATAATACTTCTTGCTGATCAGATTACAAAAGGTCGTAAGAGTCCTATGTCGGAATGTGCCGGGATTCCGTTTGGACCGAAAACAAGTTAATTCTGGCAAACACTTAAAATTGTTCTTCGCTTACCATCTTTCAAAGGCTCTTCCTGTTAACAGATCACTTGCCGTAATGTAACACAATGATCCACAGTATGTTTTTGTTTTAACGTTGTTTGTAACATGATTGAAAAAGCCAGCTAAAATCAAATAAAGTTACCAATACGCTGGACATCCTGCACAAAAAATTGTGCTGTCGGTTTTATGATTTTGACAAAATTGACCTGTCATTTAACAGCTGTCGGCCTGTGCCCTGGAACAAGGCTCTGTAAAACAGGGGTTCCCAACCTTTCTCTTACCACATACCCCCACAGCATTTCAACAGAAAGGCATATACCCCTTCAGAATTTCAAACGATGAACATGTACCCCTAAATTTTTCTCTGACAAAATATTTTTTATGATTATTCGTAGATATAGTTAAACAATAAGCATAGTGACTTTTAAAAGTAATATTAACTGATATGTCTATAAATATTTGGAAATAAGTTTATGCAAATAGATTTTGATTTTCTATTGATAACCTTAAGTGTACCCCTTCGGATAGGCAAATGTACCCCTGGGGGTACATGTGCCTGATGTTGGGAACCCCTGCTCTAAAACAACACTTCAAGAGCTTCGGTTAGAAATGACTGATCTTCAGTTCAGTTCAGCCCTGCCAGGAGACGTGCAATTCCTTGAATCTGAATGATTTTCATGCTTTACTAAACGAAGCAGTATTTCCAAATCTCCAAAAGATGGCATGGCATTACCTGGTTCGACCCATGTGTGTGAGCTGACGTTCAGCGTCATGAACAAAGTTTGTCACAGATCAAAGTTAACCGACTAACACCACAGATTTATCCTGACAATTGCCGCAGGAAAGAACAGTAACTACAGACGTTGATGCACTGGCTAGAAAGGGAGCCTAACAGTATTGTTCCAACTAAAATGCACAGTGACTTTCTTTACTGAGTTACAAAATAAATGCATTTATAAAATATGATGCTATTTACCTGTTGAAGGACAAAACCTTTTATACTGTGGCATTAACGTTTCACACTCGTTTGCATAAACAATCTCATCATCCGACCACCGGCCATATTCTAGAGTCCGGTGCATCCCGCGAGTCAAATAGTTGGCTCCCTCCTGGTTTAAACGAGCTGGTGAAACCTCAAACAGAAAAGTCGTACAGAAATCAAAATAGCTTGTAGAAAATGCTTTGCGCTGCAAATGGCACACTTGAAAGCCACAGGGACGAATATATTACTGCTTCAGCTTTAAGTATCTCAATGCATTTGTAAGAACATCGCAGTTACAAAACAAAGCGGAAAAAATCTTCCGGTTCCGCTCGTATTTCAGGTTGGATTTCCAGGCAATTCCAATTCCGGCCCGAAACAAAAATCTTACTTCCGGTGCATCCCCATTCTGCTGTTGAGAAAGTTAAACGGAATGTGGGATTTTTGCGATTTCCAATCAGCTGTTTGTAGCTACGCGTCTCTTATACGTTGTGTTAGTTCAAGCCTGCCAAGCGCAAGCTCGCCCACTGGTGGTAAGGTTGTGGACCAGAATTTGCAATATATGAGCTTGGGCTTGGTGCGACGACAACGTGACACACAAGCCTTTGGTTAATTGGCAAAACTACTGTGTTTTTTATAATTTTGTTGATTTGAACCTTCAAACTAGTCACGCCGACACGCACCTCCCTGGGTTTCAGGTGCTCGATACGAACAACTGTGACTACGAGCAGAGAGAGAAGTACCTCTTGTTTTGCGTGCACGGTTACGGGCACGCTGACAATTTGGTGCAGTGGGAGATGGAGGTCTGCAAACTGCCAAGGCTGTCGCTTAACGGTGTCAGATTTAAGGTGAGTTTGATACCCCTAGTGAGAAAAAACACTGCTTTGTTTAGTGGCTGCGGAAATAAAAACTGGACCCTACAAACGCACTCATGCAGAATTTTCGAAAGAGTGCTTGGCTTTTTTCGTATATTAGGGATTTCCATGTTCAACTGGAGTGAGTTATAAAAGTGTTGCGCCTAAAATCTCATAAAAGCTTTCAGTGGAAATCTAAAAAATCTGCGTTTTTTTCGCGCGCTCCCGTTTTTGCGCCAAGTTCATAGTCGTGAACAACCGTTAAAGATTCGTGCATCGTCAAGATGCATTTGTCGAGCGCTCCGTTGCGACGGGACGTTGTTTTTCTTCCAGAGAATATCAGGCACGAGCATCGCCTTCAAGAACATCGCGTCGAAAATCGCCAACGAGTTGAAGCTGTAGACGGGTGTAGATACTTGGTCCACTGGCGGCGCCACACGCGCCTCCTCCGCCATGCCTGTTCAGTCACCGCCCAACCCCGGAAGACGGCGCCGCTGCTACGGCGTAAGAAAAGCGCCGACGACGCGGACCACTTTAGTGTGTTGTTGATCAGTTCTTTTTGTTCTCTCGCTCTCTGCGTCTGTGTTCTTTCGAGCAAGCTCGCCGGTGTTCCGTTCGTTACGCGAGACGGAAGCGCGCAGCGAGCTCTGCTGCTGCTGCTGTTGTTCGTGGACAAAGACGTGGAAATCGTCGAAAATTCCGCCGGAAACGCGACGCGGCAATTGAACTGGCAAGCCTTGCTTGCTTGCTTGTTTGTTTGTTTTTTTTTCAGCAGACGCCGATCTGCTATGGTCGACTCTTCCTGCTTGCGTCAGCGCTTACTACGTTTGTTCGTTGAACTTGAATGTAAACACCGGTCGGCATGTGCGATGGCTTGTAGTCGCGTTGCCGTCGACCGCTGTTTGCCGAGAAGCCAAATCAGTTCAGCGCCGTTTTCTCTCAAGTCCAAGCTGAGCTCGACCGCCACTGTCGCGTCGCTGTTACCGAAAAACTGCTAAGACAAGAACGAACCCCCCGCATTTTGTTCTCTCGCGCTGGCCGGCGCGCGACTTCTTCCCTTCAAGTCACTTTGCGCTTAATTTCTCTGCTGACCACTTCGGTGGATCGGACACTAGTTGTTACATCACATATCTTTAAACATCCTGTTGTACAGTGACGTTCGAAAAATATGAAAAAAGCTTGAGAGCGATACTTTCGAATAGACGTGTGCCATGCACTGAGCTGGTCTCTTGCAATAAGAAACGAACGACTGGCACTCGGCGATGAAATCCATTTCGTCCCCGTCCCCCCCCGTAAAAAGTTCACCACCGAGTCTGAGAAAGCAGTGGAGTGGTCGGTTGTTTACGATGTTGAGCTCCGGAAGAAAAAATCTGCGCAGTTCTCGCTTCCTGACGAGGAGCTCCTGAGCAACACACTGGCTGTGATGTTGTTGTCAACACGGTGCGTCGCGCGAGTTACGAATGAAAGGTGAAAACCGTCGGTTTATCCGGTTAAAGAATTCATTTGATGACGTAGTATAACAGTTTCGCTGGCAACGCTTTCGCATGCTGCTGAATTCGGTTGGAGAAAAAAAAGTTTTATTTAAAGATAGCCCGTCACCAACTATACGAAATTCTAAAACCGTGAAACTGCATTACCAGTGGCGCAAGGCTTTTCGAAGTAAAATATGTCAGTGCCCAGTGACGCCGACTGAGCTATTTTTCCCAGTTCCTGAAACTTCAAAATAATGCCCTGCCGCTGCATAAAAACGAAGTTTTTAAAGTTTATTTGCAAAAATAGTATGAAGGACTATTGTGGATGCCAACCAGTTCGATAAAAACGTGCGCCCAACTAAATACCTTCAACTCTGTTTGTAGGAAAGAGGGTGCGTACTTAAGAAATTGGGTCAATTTCGTGTGCCACTGATATGCTTGCAAGCCTTCGCCACTGTTCGTAGTATTTAGTTGATGTCTTGATTTTGACAAACAAACCCTATGGATTGAAATGAGTGAGAGTTGTGGTATTAAGCAGAAACTTGTGAAAGCGACTATGTTCTGATCTTTGCTTTAACATCATTACGGTGGAAAAACATCCGCCCAACTTCTGCGCTACAGTTAGTTACGTTGCTCTTGTTTCGGCCCCCCCGATATCAGCACCATGCATCTAAGCGTTGCACTTGTAGCGCTCGGATGAATACCAACTCGATCGCGAAGCTGCTCCTGTCTTCGCCTCGCCGGATGCTTTTTTCATTGAACCGTTTTACGTTCAATTACTGCTTCACCGTTTCTGTCGAGTCGTCCGAAAACTCTTTGCCTGGTGTCTCAAATCTTTGTTCCTATCTTGGTTCGCCGCCGCCGTCGGACGACCGTCGCAATAACCTCCTCCGCGCCGTGGCAGCGCGCCGAGAGTCGTAACGTGATGAGCCTTTTATAGCATTGTATGTACAAACTAGGTGCAAGTGTGGTACACTGCGCTGAAGAAATAAATGTTATCACACTTCGTGTGTATGGTTCGTCGCGATGGACCCGTTACAAACAATCACAGGTCAGGGTAGTTGCCGCTGATGCGTGTAACTGCGCAGTACCGTCGCTATAAAGTCTTAAACAGGGGGCTTTACGTTCCTGTAGGGGCGGCTTGACATTGTAAAAATTTGCAAAACTCCAATGATTTACAGTGTTTCCTGTCTCAATTTGGGGGCTTGGGAGCATTGTTTGGGGAGGGATCAGCCCCCAAAATCCCCCCCCCGTGGCGACGGGGCTGATTCTGCGGCGTCATCGATTGCTTGAAATCATGTAAAGCCGTGTCTGTCCCCATATCGTGTGTGATTCTTTGTCTACCTCGACCTGGTCTGCATTGATCATACCGGGAGCGGGCAAAGCGCAGTTCTGTGGGCTTGTGGAAATACGTTAGCGTGGGCAGTTTTCACCGGTGTACAGTTGAATTGAGACCATTTCAGTTAAGATCTTTACCGGTGTTTTGATTTGACCACCGAAATCATTGCGGTGTTACGCTTGTTTTATGATTGGGCCATACATTTCGGACTTACGATCTGTGCCGTTATCTTTTCAAATGTAACCGCGGATTAAGCTAGACTAACGATTGAAAAGAATTGCGCTTACAACATTTATGCTTTGCGAAAAGGTGTTTGTGATGAAGGCTATTTTCCACCTCTGAGTAACCCACCAGTTTGAAAATTCTATAGAGTGTAGTTAGCTTTTTCAAAATTCGTAAAGAAATGAAATTTTGGGCAGGTAGTTTGTGGAATGTGGTCTGAGCTTAGGCGACTGAAAAATTTCACTTCGGATTCTCAGTTGGGATGCCAAACCTTTTAGTAAAAACCTTCCCGTGGCCCCGAAGTTCTAAGGAACCGGTTGTAACCAGTGAAATTTGAGCAATATAGAATTTTCGCATAAAAACACTCTCCATATCAGGCGCGTAGCCAGAATTTTTGATAGGGTGGGCCAGGGACCGAGTTTGCTAAAAAAGTTTGGGGAGGACAAACCTTATCGTTTAAGTTGCGATGACGTCACCATGTTCACTCAACCGTAGTACGACCTTGTAAAATGGACCAAATTGGGGGTACATTATGGAATTGATACCTGGCTATGCCCATCGTGGTGGTATAGCAAATAGTGTTTTCAAGTATACAATGGTGCTATATCTGGATATTCAGCACTTAGCACTGAATTTAATATGAAAATACATTAATTNTGAGAGCTTAAATAGACACAATTATGCTCAAAAATTGTGATAATCAATTCAAATTTGGTCAGTTTCGATAAATAAAATGTACTGCTACTAATAATCACCACATAGATCAAAAACAAACCATCAGATCTTTTGGTAAATACCAGCAGTGCAACCAGGCGCGTAGCCATAAATTTTATGAGGGCTGGGGAAAACAACAACCGAGTTTCAACATTTAAATAATTTTAATGCTCCTTGTTTTTAAAGCATCATCCATGACACGTGCACGTTTCTGGCGTGTTCTCCTGAACGATTGTATTCAGATTTAAGCCGACAACCAAAAAGTTGGCTTTCATTGAATTGACAAGTTTTAAAAGTTTTGACAGTGAAGTTCCAAGCTTCTGCTTTGGATCAATGCCACCATTTGCTCATAAACCTTTCTTGCAAAAGCGCTGGTAAACCTCTCGATGCTCAATGTTGCAATGCACTTGAGGAAGAAGGCGTCGCGGCCTTCCGCCATTACGATTGCGCTTATACTGTATTTACACGCTTCTGATGTACACCAACACGGCACGTTCAACCGAAGCCGAATAGCGACGTTGCTCTGAAGCATTGACATCAGTGGCGTAGCAGCCATTTGGACATTCTGGATTTGTCCAGGGGCGGCAGAATCAGAGGGGTCGGCAAAATTGGCCTAAAACAGTACATTGCAAAAACTATTCTGCACTTGCAAAAATATTCTGGGTACAAAGTTTTTCGCGTTTTTTAATCTTTGTTCCTAAATTCAAATTGTTTTTCTTCGCAATTCTGTTGAACGCGTCGACTTAAGCACACAACTATTGCACTTCAGCCAGGTTTCTACTCAGTTGTGGAATGGGTATACTCCTTTTTTTTGGGTCTACTCACAGATGGAACGTCCTACTTGAGGATATGTACCTATTGTGGTTAAGAGAGTTATCGACACACGATGGAGTGTACATTACTAACTTGTGAAAGCGCTACATTTAGGCATTGATGGAATAGTGAGGGCATTAGAAGAACTTTGTTTTCAAAACAAAAATGCTGATACACGAGGTCAAGCTCATGACGTTGTGCAAAATGTATGTTCCTATGTAAGTTATGCAAGTAAGTGTTGTTGGGGTATGTGTGAGGTAAGATGTACACCTTGCTTTTACAGGGAGTAGTGAGAAAACATAGGCTTGACTATTGCAATCGCTAAATTTGCACTAATTTTGCATGTCACAACAGTCTTTCGAAAACGAAAAGTTTATTTGAACAGAAAAGTAGGTGGCAGATGCACTCGATTAGTGGTTTTCAACTTTTTTTGTACCGCGACCCATTATAGCAATCCGCTACAACCCAACGAACCGCATCTAAAACTCCAGTAAAGCAAATGTAATGCAGTCGTGTACATAGAATATCTGCTTGCAACCCCTCCTAAAAATGGTTCACGATCCTCAGAGCGCCGCAACTCCAGGTTGAAAACCACTACTAGACGAAGTATTAATCCTCTGCATAAGTTCTATGCAGTGAAGTTAAGTTCTCTTGTATTCATGGTGGAAGAAACTACAAAGCAACTGGAAAGGTGGGAAAAGCATCGTATATACTTTTTCTAATTGAGAAAAAAATGAAGTTCGTATGTCTTATCAGGGGAAAGTCGGCACCTACGACCCACTTTTTTATGTAACGAGCGTGTGTTACAACACGAAACACGATACAATATTTTTTGTTCAAAGTTCTGCAGTTCGTGGGTTGAGGTTGTGACATGTTCTCAAGGAAAATTGTAGTGCAAACGTCTGGAATCTTAAGAGTTGCATAGGCCTATATACATGCCGTGTCATTAAACCCTTTTGCGTCGCAGGCAGCAATGAAGGCAGTGATCGTGGGCCGCTGTACTGTAGTAAGGGTTTACAAATTTTTATTGAGCGCACCTGGAGAGCGTTTATACTCTAAGTCTAGATCGTCATTTTCGGCTTTGGGTAAATTTCAGTGATGTCGTCGAGACCGTAACCTCCGAGACCGAGACCTGGCTCAAATTTCGAGACGAGACCAAAACTTTGTCATAAACGCCGAGACCGAGACCTGGAAGTTCGAGACCGAGACTCGAGACCTCACATTTCTATGATGGTAATTAAAGCTACCTCCTTGAATAATGCATCAACAAAATAACTGGCACATTGCCAAATATCAAGATAAAAAAATCATCGCAAAATTGTTCAAACGGCCAAATACTGCAAAGGTTCATTTTCACTTTCCTCTTTGGAATTTACAACCACTAACCTGTGGCCTTATTTACAAATTCCATGAAGAAATGCATGGACATTGAAAATGTTGGCAGCGTTTAGAGCAGCGGTTTTCAACCTGGGGGTCGTTTGCCTTTTTACTAGGGGTCGTGAGAGCTTTTGACAAAAATATTCATATTTACTTCTCTATTTTATATTTCTTATGGAACTACTTTTTGTCGTAGACAAAATAATATAATAGGATCACCTGGCAAAAATGATAGCCTACTTTTTCATTCAAAATTGTTTTAAGTGTGATCATGACCATCACAGTACAGAATACTGTTGCGTTTGGCAGCGCACGGATAACTTTGTGACGTAAGAATGTGATGTGTTTGTAAATTAGATATCTGATTGCGGCAGCTAAGGGAGTTTTTATTCTAGTATTCAATGAGTT
>JGI24158J21664_10003686_pt1 | contig 19373 bp, 16 predicted proteins | sample Ectturendosymbi3_FD_21664 | JGI IMG/M metagenome (IMG submission 21664) | reverse complement strand
GTTAGTTTATTCACCGGTGTTTAAAAGTGCTCAGTTAGCAAGTGAACAAGTTTCTTAGACGGCTAGAATCGATCAATACGAACGTAGAGACGGCAAGGAATGATTTGCCTATAATTCACGATACCTTCCGCAGGAAATAAGATGTAAAATTAAGTTCAGGTACCGCTGTTGTTGTGTCAGCGTCATTATGTGGCCCGTGGGTTACCTTGTAAGTCCTCATGTGGCCCACAGAGCAATTTGAGTTTGAGACCTCTGATGTAAAGCTATTGCAGTGGCCTGCTAAATTCATTGGTATTAGTACAGATTAAACTTATAGTTCATTTTGAAGAAAAGTTCCTAAGGCGTTTGGAAATACAGTATTGATAAATCTGTTGCTGTTATTATGATGATTTCTTCAGAATATTGTGTGATTTCACACTGCAACATAAATTATTTTCCACACTGTAACTACATTAACACTTTTGGAAATGGACTGGTTTTACCTTTAAGACCCGTGTGAGATCACTTTAGAACCTCATATCTCCTCCGCCGCTTGGGCTAGAAAGCTGTTCAAACTCTCAAAAGATGCGACAAGTCTTCAAGTCTGCAATGAAAAATATGTTTGGGTTTTGCTTTTTTGAGAGTAACGTCATAAGTGAGGTAGGTTTTTGGCCATTTTGTCTGAGCTTACCTGGTCTTGGACCCAACTGCTAGGTCGAGGTGTTTTGCTCAAGTTTTTATTGGAAACTAGGCTAAAATCTGAGTCTTTTGAGCCTTTGATTAGCTTTCTTGAGTTTCTGGTTCAAAAGTAATGGCCAAAAAAACATTAGATTGGTGATTTTACCAAAAATTCATAATTTTACTCTAACTCTTGAACCAGAAGCATTAGAAAGCTGATCAAAGGCTCAAAATACTCAGATCTTGGCCCAGTTTCCAATAAAAACTTCCAGCAAAATGCTTCCATCGAGCAGTTGGGCACAGGGCCAGGTAACCTACCTGAGCCAAAATGGCCAAAAAACTTATCCCACTTTGACGTCACCCACAAAGAAACTCAAACGCAAAATCCAAAAAAATTTTTTTAATGCAACTAGAAGACTCTCTTGAGTCTTTTGAGGGTAGGGTTTGGATAGCTGTGTAGCACAATCACTTGGCAAGTTATGAAGTTATCAATTGACATGAAATTAGCAGCTTAGTGTGTGATTTCAAAGCATGATATACTCATACATGGCTCCCAATGTGTTAAGGTTTGTCTGGATCATTCTTAATTAAATTTATTTCAATATTTTTAGATGAAGAGATTCAAGAGGAAACTGTTTTTATGGTGAATTTGGATATGCTAGAAAAACTGGGAATTAGGTAAGTGAGAAACTTAACTTTTGCCCAATTTTTTCTTTGTTTCATCTTCCTGTGATATCATTTTTTGCAGACCTTTGGGAAAGCGTTTGAAAGTTATGAAAATTCTAAGTGATTCTTTGTCAGAGGCACAGCAAGTGAGTATAGTTTTTTTTTTCATTTTTTACTAGGATCTTATAATGCCATTAACTCAAATATTCTTGCCTGCAGCTGCAAAGCAGAAATCTTGAAGATGAATCTAAACTTTCTGTAGATGAAAATCCTGAGACGTCAGTTTGCACAGAAACAAATCATGATTTATGGACAGTGTCACCTATACCTCCAAATCATAATAATGTTGATGGAGGATTGCCTCATCCTCTTCCTTACCCACCATATTCATCAGCAGTTATATGGGCAGAGAAAACAAACACAATTCCTGCTGTTCGAGCCAAATTAGTCAGAGAAAGTGCAAGGTTTTACATTACCCTGAAATATAACCTGTCCCCACACTATGATGAAATCTGTGCACATTTGTTGAAGAGGTTTCCAGAACTAAAAGATCCTTTTGTCATCCCTGGAGCACGGCACCAGCATGTGAGTTACGTGTTTTGTTTCCAGGTGTTATTGGTCTATTTTATGTTCATCATTTTTATTTCATTTCTTACTAGTATTTTCTGTAGCATTGAACTTCTTCGTTTTTTTTCTGTAAAGCATTTGCAATTTTAAATCAGCTGTTGTTAAATGCTTGTGTGCATTGGGACCTCAGAATAGATGGTAATAAGTGTGTAATGATTGTGATACTGCTAAAATAACGCGATATTTGCGCAGTAGCATATTCACTTGGTGCAAGCCAATGTAAGCTCTGCTGTTTGAGACTGCATGCTCTGCCACAAACTTTCGCCTGCAAGTCAGTGTAGCATAATATTTGTGTATGAAAAATACTTTTTGTTGCCATGTTTTGGGTGCAGATATGTTTAAAACATTGTTATGCCTGATACTGCTACAAGAATTCATAGAATTTGGTCATCAATGTACATTTTCTTATAATCTGTGGACAACTTTTTTATCATTGTTGGGTAGTACTGAGAGATCCCTTCATAAAGATATTCAATTTGTGTTATATATATCATATCTAGATATAAATATCTTCTCTGTTGTAACCTAGTTGTCTGGCTTAATCTTTACTGCTTGTGTTAATTCACAATGTGTCCTTAAACTTGAATGTCTGAAATTCCTGTTGTAGTGTGCCAGAATGCAACGAGACAAATAAAGATATTTTTGAATCCTGAAAATGTGCACAAGGGCAAATTCCAATGTATGGGAACATACGCAGAGCCAGGGGGGCCTAGGGGGCCATGCCCCACCCAAATTTTCAGAACATATAGTCATTTTGTGCTTTAAAAGGCAGTTTCCAAAACCAAATAGTGTTATTTGCCTAATNTCAAGCATTTGGACCCTCCCAAATTTTGGGGCTGGCTATGCTACTGTAGGGGTATGAACAGTATTTTTGCTAGAAAGCAAGTTTTTGCCATGTTTNTATTGATTCTTTCATGTATTTGATCAAGACTACTAAAGGAATGACTTAGGCCAGCAGATTTTTGATATGTGGGCATCAGAGTTGGGTCAGCTGTTTGACTTGATTATTAATGGCACCGCATTGGACTGTTTTCTTCACGTGTGAATGGCTTTGGTTTGGGATTCCAGAATCTTATGCGATAAAGTAGTTTATGCATTTAACTGGTATGCAATTAACTGGAGTCATCTTTGTAAAGTGCATTCAGTTGTTGCACAACACACAATAACTTTATTTGCACTTGTTCTTTATTTCCAACAAAAATTTCCATGTTTCTTTCAGGGCAAGAAACTTCATGACAATTGCCACTGCCAGTGATTGTGCAATGCGATTAATTGGTAGTTCCAAATTGTGGTTGCAATTAAAGTAGACATTAGACAACCAGAAACGGTAAATGCTGTCAGCTGCAGTGGTTCAGGTGTATGCCAGAAGGTCTACACTGATGCATATATGCTTCACCAAGGGCATACACAAGGGGGGTGGGGGTTTGGGTTTAACCCCCCTTGAGTTTGATATGTTACAAAAACTTTATTATCTGTGTAAGGAAATTCATTATTTTTGTATAGATTTCCTATTTAATTTGTCGACTTAATGAAAATACCACGGAATGAATTGGCATGCAAATTTCAAGGAACATTGTAAATGGGCCAAAAAGAAATAATTAGGTTTTGGGGGGAATCTGCGTTATTGTCTGCATCCAGGAACCGTCTCACCACTTTTTGCAGACCTTTCGTCCACTACACATGTTTAAGATTGTGTTCCGCGATAGCTCACTTTATACAAAACAATTGTCTGTATTTTGTATGCTATGGCTGATCAGTGCATGTGCGACCGCATTGGCTACATTACCACTTTCTGTAGCATGATAAATTTGGCATAAGCTCAAAAATAGCTGTTGTTAACATAGAGGCATTCAGGCATTTGGTAACATCTCAGCAAAAAGGAAAACTTATAAAAGTATACGCATTCTCAATTCTTGTGTAGTTTAGCAAGATTTGATCTTTCAAACTGGGATGTGCTCCAGCCAGTCCAGCCGCACACTTTCTATGCTCGACTGCTTGCATTTGACAAGACATTTTCACAGCCTCATTTTGAATTGTTCTGACGCAATCATGAGTGTGTTTTACTCCCAGAGTTTTAATGCACAACCTGATATTTTTGCAGTTATGAACCGCGGTGTCATAGCGCTGAGTGCATTTTCCTCCGATATCCTAACTCGGAGGGCAGATAGTTTATATTCAGTATAATGACACATAAAATAAAGGGAGTGTGAGCAGAAGAAAATGCATATTATGTCAACCAACTTCGACGAGACGTTGGTTTAGAAACATGACTATGATGTCAAATTGTGACATCACAAACAGTGCACACCAAATACAAATGACCACCATATTCCACTGAATGAAACCCCCCCATAAAAATTTTCTGCGTACACCACTGCGCTTCACAAGTGCGCAGTTATTCTGGAATAGGATTCAATATTCTGGATTCGAAATAAAGATTCAGGATTCCAGAACCTTTAAATGTTCCATAATGCACATACCTACCACAAATATGAAACATCTTATTACAATTTTACATGAAGACAAATCTTGGAAATCAATTCCAACAATAGTCTAACAATTATCACATTAGTGTAAAACTTTGATTTTTTGCGTATATGACAAGTACAATTGAAGACAATTTTTTCTTCATGCTGCAAAAGAAAAACTTAACACCAAATGGCTCTCCCGAATTTCAGTCATATTTTTATTGTTGTGTTTCTGACTGGAGTTGCATCCTTTGCATTGTCCATGCCCATTTTACTGCAAGGCTTCTGTTAGTACAGAAACCGTTTGTAGTTCCTAAAATTGAACAAGTGGTAAGTAAGCACAGCAATTATTGCAGTTAGCTTTTGATCTTGGATCATTGTAGGAATGCATGTGACGTATAGCAATTCCTGCTTAGTGAAACCTTTTCGTCAGACTTCCTTCATGCTGTTAAAAAGCTTCTCTTTGAAAAAGTAGTTACAAGAGATTATGTTCACTATGTCATTTGCAGCTAAAAACAATAAGGTGTTACTTATATGACTAGTATTTGCTTTCATTCATTGTTAGTGTAAACATTGCTATACTTTATGTTACCTACAAGCAGGGGAGTAGTCATGTGGGAACAGCAGATCCACACTTTTTTGGGTGTGGGAACATCTCTAGCATCAGCACACTGGGAACGTGTTCCTACACATTCATGTGTTCGTTTGTAGTGGAATGAAACTGAATGCTTCATTAAATACTGATTTAAAAATGAGTTTGAAATGCTGTTGAAAATAGCTAGTTTTTTGTGTGCATTTCCGCACTTCTTTTTATAGAACTACACCCCTGCCTGCAAACAACATCTACTTAAATTCACACAGAATCTCCAAAGTGACCCTTGCCAGTGGAATTGTACGCAAGTTTTCTTTAAGCACCTTAATCTGCAGAGGTATCAGAAATAAGGATATGTGGTCAATCTATAGGATAGTATGCTGATATGCTCACCGTCACCTTTCACTAAAAACTTATAGTAAATATGCAGCTCAACCAACAGATGGTGTTGTATCAATCGTTGAGGCTTATGAATGGAGCCTTAAAAATCCTACTAGTGTGCTGATGCTAGAGATGGACTATGTTTCAAACCTGCTCCTAAACTACCAGGCAAGTAATGTTTATGGCATACTCAAACTGGAATTGAACCCAGCATGTCATCCTATTTTTAATTGGGCAGAGGTTTTGCGTTAGTGAACTCTCTGTATTATGCTAATCTCTTTAGGTTACTACCAGATATCAAGCTCGTTACGAGATTTTTTGCTATGCTAATCTTTTTAGATTACTGCCAGATATCAAGGTCATTATGAGATTTTGCATCTGGTGGGCTGTTCGGGTTAGTGCTGTGTTGATCTCATAAAGTAGTTGGTAGCTCTGCTCCACGGATAGTTAAAGTTTCCAATAAAACTTGACAACAGCAGCTTGCATTCTAATGAGTGTTGTGGCAGTGGGTAAATGCGTCACATCAACATCCAAGAAACTTAGAAAATCTCTGTGAACAATTTTATGAAACTGTCATGAGTCAATACACGAAGTAGCACTTGGCCCCAAAAAATTAGAGGTTTTTGGGTGGAGTCGGATCCCTAAGAACACTGGGTGTCTAATTGAATCATTTTTTAAATCGCACTCCTAACTTAGGAGTCCTAACTCGTGCCTGTTGGAATGGTACATATTCTTTGGGAACTTTCACTGAAACAGAATTCTTGCTATGAACCACAATTTCTATTGATTGCCAGGTGCTACAAAATTAGCTAGCCTCAGCTTGAAGACCCAGCACCATAGAAAGAACGCTTTCTTTTAAGGAACAGTTCGTGTTGCCTAATGTTTTGCACAGTTACCTGTAATCACAATCGCTTTACGCGTCATTGCTCAATCGACATTGCCCAAATGGTTCTCTGAGTGATAATGGATTACCGTGAAAGAGCATGCACACTGCGTAGTTGTAAACTTGTGTATGTGCTATCGCAAACCACCAAGCGTGCTTCCGGGGAGTAGAACGTACAGAAACGGTTGCAGTGACACGAACTTTTCATGCGGTATCTTTAAAAGGATGATGTTGGGCCGGGCGCGGCAAATATACGAGCAAATGTGATAGTTATGTTCAGTGGCGAATCCAGACCAAGCATTTGGGGGGCAGTCAAATAGGGGGGCGCCGAAAGGTCTTCACTTGCTTAAATACCAAAGGTTGTCAGCGACAATCGTTGTGTGTCACACATAAGAGGTTACTTTTTGTAGGCCAAAAAGTGACTATTTTTGTTGGTCGAACTATGCGACTTTTCAGGGAATAACCACAATTTGAAAGTGCTTTATGTCATTAATTCAGAAAACGTTTGAAACGGGTCCCAATCAGTGGGACTCATTTTTCACAAACTACACAGATCTCGTATATCTACAAAATGTATTTATAAGGTATAAAAGCATGCTGCGCGCAAACGTTTGCCACTGTTTTGGCTATCCCTAGCGAAATCATTGAAGACCAGTGTCTGAAATGCATTCCCGACCTGGTTAGAAGCAGAACGGTTCTGCTTAGACTTGGACGTGACAACTCATTTCCCACGATAGGACTCAAATTAAAAGGTAAATGACAATCACTTTTTCAAGCGAAGCTTGTGCATTTACATGTACACGAAAGACTTATTTATTGCTGAAGCGACAATTCAAAAACAACACGTGACTGAAAGGCATTTGCCAGGACACTACTCCCATTTTAGGTAGCTTTGCTGGCTATCGTAAAAAACTATCTCATAATCGCATAATAGATCTACACTGGGCCTTAAAGCATATTTCCCTAAAATACATTTCACGCCACTTATAAAGGTAGATTTTCAATCAAGTCTTTAAATGCCGTTTCACATTTTTCGACATTGGGTTGCTGATGTGAAGAAAAAAACATCAATACCACTAGACCAGGTTATTAAAAAAAGTTGTGACACTTTTCAGTTTTCAACAGAAGTGGAAGCAAGCGGGCTGAGCCCATCAAATTCACAACCAATACCTCCAAAGTTAAGCTTTAGTCTCCCAATGAAGTCATTTTTCAATTCATGGTATATTATTAGGAAGGCCCGAAGAAGCTNAAAGCCATCCCCAAAGCTGTTGATCTGGCGATGAATTGCTTCTATCCAGCCAGGCCAGAAAACACAGGAGAATCAGCCTATCACTAATTTAAAACCACGAACCTTCGCCAACACCCAAGCCACCAGTAAAAAAGTTAAAGATTTCACCAGAAGATTGCTTTTAGCTCAAATTTATATGATGCAAGCTTAATGATCTAACAACCAATANGCTAAGCATTTTTCTGTCGGTTGCAGATGTCGCCAACCATAACAAATTTGTCTTTTCATGGTCAGCGTGAGTTGTCCACGGGTTTGCAATTGCAACAAAAGGTTCAAAACCACACAGCCATCAGTAACTGTTGCCTGACGCGTAGCCAGGTGGGGGAGAAGGCCCCGTCATTCCACCAATCTTGGACTGCAAATATTCAAGTGTTGAGCAAAAATTGTTATGACCGCGTAAAACCAATTATTCAATGCACTAAGCTGAAGATGCTAGTATTTTGCCAAAGTTTCTGCGTTAGAGCTATAGGGGTACGAAATGGGGGGAGATTTGGACAAGATTTAAAAAATTCAGGAAAAACTTCCCGATATGTTTGGGCAAGTTTCTTAAGCAGAACCATCGCCCTGCAAAACTCTCCTATTCGTTTTCCTCAAAGTGGCGCAAAAGTTCGGGAGAATTGAAAAGTTTTCTCCCCCTAAAGCCCAAGATTCCCGTATGCCTCTGGTTAGAGCTGTGTACCATGATTTGTTGAGGCGCGTCGCTGTGCACAGTAATCAGGGGCGTAACGACGGGGGTCAAGGGGCACAATTCCCCAGGCGCCAAAAAGTCCTAACAATGTCACAAGTACTTCAGTGCAGTACATTTGCTTCCGAAACACCTCAGGTTCGAACATGGGGCGCCAAACTTGCTTCTTGCCCCGGACGCCATCTAACCTCGTTACACCCCTAACAGTAATTCAATACTACTCTGCGTTGTCCATGTATATGAAGTGAGAAGTTGCACAATTGCATAGTTACGTAGGTCATAATTCATTGAGCTAATCGAGCACGTTCAATGCATTGTTGTCACATAGCGGCAAGGTGTTTGCTAACGTATACGTCTGTAGCTTTTTACACGCTGCATTACGGTTCAATCAGTAGGGGCGTAACGAGGGGGCAAGGGGGCGCCATTACCCGGGCGCCAAATCACTCTGGGGGCGCCAAAAAGTCCCAACAATGTCACACGTACCTTCTTCAATACAGGACATTTGTTTCCGGAAGACCTCAGGTTCGAAAATGGGGGCGCCAAACTTACTTCTTGCCCCGGGCGCCATCTAACCTCGTTACACCCCTGTCAATCTGGAGATTAGTTGCGTCAAGAAACTCATCCACTCACCTTCCTGTTGCAAAACTACGATGCAGACAAACTACGGACTCACGAACTGCACTGGCAATAGCCCTGAAACCGGTTTTTCGTTTTCATTTTAGAGACTTGTAAAATCTTGAGTCAGTAACAAGTTTTCCATATTGCATTCCTATTTTTACTGCTGCCTTTCCTTTCCTTTCAAGGCGGTCAACAGGCATTAAAAAATAAACTTGTAAGAAAACAGACCATTTTCATACAGCACAGCAGCATCTCGAGAACTGTATTGAGCGAACGCGACTGCGTTTGTGAAGCCGTGAAGGCTGGGCAGTTCTCACGCGGCGAAGAAGAAATAACGAAACAGTGGAACTATTACGAAATGGTAGCATTGTTCACGCTTTTCGATAAGAGGTTGAGTAAAGTCCGGCACGTAAATCTTGACGTTTAACTAAGCGAAAAACATTGTTTATTTTAGAATATTTTGAATCTGTTTTACTTCCATTGGCACCAAAAAGGGGCGCATTTATGGCAAAGGGGCGCCATTCAAGGGGGCGCCACAGAGGTTTGGGGGGGGCAGTTGCCCCAAACTGTCCCCCCCTGGATCCGCCACTGGTTATGTTTTAGTGAGCAGAATACGGCCAGTGCGGTAGATGGTTCCGGGCAGTTGCTAACTTTGAAGTTTAAGTGTGACGTTAGGAAGTTTATCGCCGAGTGTGGCGGATTGATACAGTTTTTAAACTTTGTACAGTACACAGCTTTATATGTCGTGAAGCAATGTGACACTGTAGGCAACGTAGTAAAACGTAAAAGTTAATTACATTTATTAAGTTAGGGTTGCAATTACAAATAGTGGCAGACTGTCAAATAGAACCGATTATTGAAAGTTTTAAACATTACTAGCTTTAACATGGGGATTTGAAACTCGAGTAGCTTTATTGGGTTCACGCCATTTGGTTTACAAACTACATTATTTACTGCGAGCAAAGATTTTTTTATTATTTTTTGAACATCTTGAAGTAAACACCATTGTATTTATTTAAGTTTTTACAGGTTTACAGAAGTAAATACCTTGAAGCAAATTTTTTTGTAAAACGTGGTGTACCCATAACATGGCGTCTAAACGTTTATTTTGCATTAACCAGTGATTTGACATATTTTACATTAACCAGATGTGTTGCAAGACAATGACATTCAGAAAGACCATGTATTATGCAGTGTCACAGCTAATGCTTCCAATGTGGTATGTTCAAACAACTCAATGAACGACCAAGAGAAGGGTCAAGTACTACAGAATAAAGTGCAGCAGAAATTCAAGAACGATCTGGGGCTAGTCACAGCAACCAATTAATTGTATGTGATGACTTCACTATATTTAATTTTAAGGAATAGTAAATATTCTTTAAATAAATTGATTAAACAAAGCCTCAGCTCATGTATCAAGCGGCAACAAAATGCTTATTTATGAAATAATTTTATCTCGTCTCTTTGCCATTGTTGACAGGCAAACTTCATTGACGTTATGTTAAGGAGTCGGACATTGTACATCCGACTCCGCACTCTGCTTGGAATGCTGCTTTAGGCATCAATCCCAGTTAGAGAGGCGCACAGTCTGTCACTGCACCACCTGAGCACTTTCAAAATGTATAGCGGTCTTCTCACACAAAAAATTCCACAAACTTAAGATACGTTTTCAGCATTTTTTGTTCTTTTCGATGATAGGAAAGATAAACCTCCAGTTTTCATCTATTTTGCCACGTAATGTTACATTGTCATGCATGAACGACAGCAAGTGTTTTTTTAGCGAAGCGTTAAATACTTAGTATCTAGCTGGTATCTAACTTTGACAAGTTTGTAGTGCTGGTTGTGCATTTAGTCGGTGTATAATCAGGCTTGTCATGGGACACTTTTCTTTCCCATTCCATCCCATGGAATACCTATAAAACTAATACTAAGTAGATTACATCATCTGCATGCCTAATGTCCACATGTTACAGAACGAAAAGCTACAAAAGGCTAAAATGCTAGAAAATTTACAATGACGGGATTCAATGGAAACTGGCTTACCCTTAGTTGTTTCCCAAAAAAGGGCCCAACAACCCTATTTTTGGGGGGTGTCGCATCACTCCGCCATGGCAGTGAAACGTTACGTGTACTATGTACTGTGCTGTTAGCATATAATGGTGGTATTCAACTTTAAAAAATTCCTGCTGTGTAACGTAAAATTACTAACGATGAGATATTGGACAATTTCGATTCCACTATCCCATCCCATGGGACAAATCCCATTCCCATGGACAAGCTTGTGTAAAAGTAATTAGAAAGTATGATTTGGCATATGCGTGTATGCGGTGACTGCACTTAGTTGAGCTGGCTTAATTTTTTTATGTGAGTCTATGATGATGAAGATGCAATGATGGCGTAAGGTTGAATAAACCAGGGATTATATTTATGCTACGTTGGTTTTTCTTAAGTTTTTTTGTTGAACTTCAGCTTTTGTTAAAAGCAGTTTTGAAGAAACCTTGTTGAGTAAATCTTGCTATGTCGGAAAATGGGATAAAATTGACGGAAAGTGTTCATGAAAACTGAAATTTTAGCAGCGAATAGTTTGAATAAGCTGCAAGACAAATGCAAAGAAAACGTTAAGTGTGCTAGCAGCGCAAAATACTTTGTCGGGCATCGTAATTCATGACTACATGTTTATTTTTATAATAAAACTCCGTTCAGCTTGGCACTGTTGGGTCAGTCGCGTATCAACTTTGGTCCTTGATTGGCATTTTAATGCGTTTTTGTCCGTGATTTACCTAATCTGTTGTTGGGCAACAAGTCACGCATTTTACCAATTAATTTACAGTAATCTGAAACGACCTGGAGCCTGTTTTTATCAGCAGGTTTTTAGTTCAGTACTGAACTTGCTTTGCTTTTAACGTATAGCGACGCTTCATCAATCTATTCTATAGCTATCAGTGCTGTGGAGAAGTTGTTATATTTTTTTGAGTTAACGCAAAAATAAACTCTGACTTGCAGACTCGTCTAAAGAAAGAGCTGTCGCAGAGTGTTCGAAATCACAAAAGATCGAAGCGCAAAGCTGCTGGCAACGAAAGTGCGTACTGTAGCCAAACTTATCGTAGCAAATCGCTGCATGTTAACCAATGGTTTAGTTGAGACCAGGTTGACCAAGGCCTGAGACCTAGCAAATATTGCGAGAGCAGGGTTAGCTGAAAGTTTCTAGGCGAGGCAAAATTCAAACCAGGCGTAAATATCTAAAGTAGAGTTGTGGATTCTTACATTTTCAACTACGCATTATTCCAACTCAAAGCCTGCTCCACACCCGTTCAGCTCCACCAATTACAAAAATTTCCGACTTCTCTATACTCTACAATTATCCAAACATTTTTTTCAGATGGAGATCTAACGGTGTGACCTGTAACGTAACCGGTGGTGAACTCACAAAATGTTTCGAACAACTTCTGTACTATATTTTTCAAACATGAAGTCAATTCTTCCTTCGAAACAGAACTCATCAAAAACTTTAAAATATCTTATTGAAAGGTTTAAATATATCCCAATAACGAGATCCGCTTCCATTTCAAATTAAATTTCTTTGACTCCGCCTCTGTTTGGTGCCAATTCCACTTTAGTTTACAGGTCTAGCCCAACGTCAAGATCAAATGTATTGGGTGTAATGTCTGGGAACAAGACCCTTTCTGCAATTACGCAGTTGAAGTCGCAAAAGTTAAGATAAACTGGTTAATGACACGATATCCCACTCAAAGCAAAGAAAAATTTAACGTTGTTTGCTGGACGTCTGCTCTATCGTACGCATTAATGAAAAAATTGCAGCTACAAAATCTTCGAAGTAGTTTGATCTTGCGAGGCCAAACCGAGAGCAGGTTTGCTGCAGATCCTTACGGACGGGACCAACAGAACCTGGTCTTGTGGCTGAAACTAGTCTCGAGAGCCTTGCTGCTGATACCAGCCGCGTTTTTGTTTTGCTTGTTTGTTTCGTGTCTGAGGATGACTTGTGTTAGTTTTTGATGTAAACAGAGCAGTTTTTTAAACAGTTTCAACTGATACTGATGTTGCGTGCGAGTTACTTTTTGACAAGACTATCAGCGATGAAACCAGTCATGCACCAAAGAGGTTGCGAACTGATGCCAGTTGGGAAAAGTTTGACCAGTGCGACTCACTGGTGCGATTTTGTCCACCAGTTGTTGATCACCAAGAATCAGATCACGGTAAGAAAAACGCTGATTTGTGCTTTTCTAACAGAGCTTATGTGTTTTTTGGTTAAATGTGGTGGTCATCAGGGATCCGAAGCCGCTCAACCAACCNACGAAATTCCTAAATATAATGTTCTTAATAATATTTATTTTTTGTTGCTCTATCGCTGCAGCTAAATTGTTCTTCGATTCCCTACNACATATGCATTATTTTTATCCAGTTAATTTTAGCCTTGCATTATTATATAGAGTTATTATATTTAACAATTCCGAAATGCTAGTTTTTGTCCAATGAACGCAATGAAACATTCTGCGGAACTAAAGCTGAGTGCAAAATCTAACACCACTTCCAGTATCTATCAACATTTAATGCCGTATAAACTTGAGCCACCATGGTTTTGATATGTCAATTCACTGATAAGTTGCTGCGTTCAAGTAGAAATATTTTGAGTAGCAGAGCAACTTCAAATTAACTTACCTTGAATGTACTATAATTTTGGCATTAATGTTAAAAGTAACAATAGGAGAACATGCCCACCTAGCACAGGTCAAGTCCATTCAGGTTTCTCAAAGTTGCGGAAGTTTTGGTTGCTAAGAAAACGAAATGAACTGCAAAATTACCATCGTTCCTAAGTCCGACTTTCAAAAAAACTGTTCCGCCGTTGGCTCCGCTCCGATGCTAGGCTTCTGACATTGCGAAAAACTAGTGTCTCGACGACTCTGATGATTAGCAGACGCCGCGGGATGGAAACAAAACACGACAAAATGGAAGAATTCTATACTCCTGGTATTTCATAAGAGTACGACGTATGCATTTGTATTAGAGATCGACCGATAAGACATCCACAGGCCGGTACCAAGATCTTTCTATTTTTGATTGGCGATAACCGATATTTTATCATTACGCAAACCACACAACTGAAAGAGTTCACAATGCTTATTGAACCGACTCACAAGAAAATGTGTGCAAATATGTGCAAGGGACGTGTGTACACGGGCATGGAACGTTCTGTTAATATTGTGTATTTTGTCAAATAGATGAACCGCTCGCAGGTCAAGCGACGATGCACCTTGAAGCTGCGCAGAAGATAGGCAAGTAAATTTAAGCTTAGGCCGCTGACCAGGATTTTCGTTCGAATTGTTAACTGCTGTCTCCAGGGTCGTTTCATATGTTATCGTAGTTTTCTGTTTCGTAAAATATGCAAGCGTTGACATACAGTTGGCAATGCAATGATATTATAAACAAGTTGAATGAAAGCATGTTGCCTAAGTCAGGGTGGTGTGCGCTATTCACGTGTATGGTATTTCAATTTTGGGCATAACAGAAAAACCGAAAGCAAACATTGACATCGAAGCTATTTTTTCGTTTGTTCAGATTTGATTGCTGGAAATGCGATTTGCGCTCACAACCTGCTGATCTCTGGTGACCACGCAAATGCTGTCAAGTTTTGCGAAACAATCCTTCTCATCGAACTCGACCGTTCGTTGACTGTTGCCGAAAGCAACGAAGTCTTCCACAAGTTGTCGAACCTGGTATCGATTCTCAGCAACGCGTCGTGCTACGATAGTTCTCTTGCGATTGCTAAGAAGATTGTTAACCTTCATGAGAACTTGCGTTATCCCGAGTGCAAGGCAGAAAGGCTGAGAGCATGCTCGAGGTTGCTGGTGAGTCTTGTGAACAAGTTGGTCAATGCGCAGAGAAGTGAGGACGCCAGGCAGCGAGTCCTTCCTGTTCTAGAACGCATCCTGCGCATTGTAAAGAACGATTTCAGAGACGAAATGAGCATGCGGGCGCTTTATGAAGCCAGCTGCTTGGCTGATGTTGGTTACTGTAGCAACAAAGTCAACGACTACGCTCGAGCGATAGAGGCCAACGAAGAGTCTGTCAGCCTGATGAAAGCTACGCTCCAGTCCCATCTGAACAAGTATTATGTTGTGGGTTGTTCATACCTGAACTTGGGAACTGCGTACGGTAATCTTCAAAGGTTTGACGAAGCGAAGGAGTATTTTGCCAAAGCCTTGGACGTTTTCAAGACCGCGAACGACTGGACACAGTCTGATCAGCAAGACGCTTTGACAAACAAAGCCAAACAACAGCAGACATATTTTGAACGTCTGTCGCTTTCGTGACAGCTCACTTTCTGTGCACTCTTAACATTCGTTAGGAACGTTGCAGTTAATCTGCTGCCTTCTGCGACGAGACAGTAGACGCTGAACGAAAAACGGGTTTCGTTGGCGACGGAGGAAAAGTTACTCGTGTCTCTGGCGCTGAAACTGCTGTCAGCATATGCTCACTCTGGTTCAGGCAAAAGTTTTTGTTTAATTTCTACGCAGTTTTAATTTCGCCGACTTTTGCAACTTTAGTTTAATTTCATTAGTTTACTCTCAATTTCTACGATTTTCGTAGCAAAATCGCAAATGTTGACAATATGCCGGATTGTTCTTCTTGCGCATCTTTGCACCCGCGTTTGAATGGAAACGTTGCTAAAGTCTACACTTCACAGCAGGTAAAGGGTCATGGGAAGTCAGCACTTTGAAATCCATCTTATGGTGAATACAGCATAGGTCATTCACAAATTATGTGGTGTCCTTACGATTAGTACCGGATTAATGTCTTGCTTTTCAACCTCGCGAAGCAAATGTGTTGCCCGTGACGTTTCACCTCTGGGTTGTTTTCGACGACGCAACAACTTTCTTTACGCACATCGCACCCTAGTGGCGTGTGTTCAAGTGTCAAGTGCGCGAAACTTTTATATTTTTTTCCCAAAGTTACGTTTTCCATCACTGAGTTGAGGCGATTGATTTCGAAGTGCATTTGTCATCCTAAGTTTTAATCCATCTCTGAATAAATCGGAAGGAATTTAGTGCTGTTGATTAATTTTTACGCAACTGGAAAACGACCACAATTCTATAGTACAGGTGCAAATGTCAGCAAATCCGGCTAAAATTTCTGATGGCAGGGTAAACTATTGCCATTAAATTGCCATACACCTTAGCGTCTTAAAGTACAGTAACATGCGGACGCTTTTGTTTTTGCAGGTTTTTGGACCAGATTCCCCTCTTTTTTCAACGCAAGGTTTTGCGCAAAGACCTAGCGCATTTTATCGTTGCAAATAACACCTATTACGTAAAAATTGTTTTGAAGCGCTTTTCAATCAATGGTGCGCATAGTCGTAGCATAAATTGTTTGCGAGACAGCTTCCCTTCCAAACCAATTGGAAACCGTTGTTGGAAAATAAGTGGAATGAAAGTAGGATTATCAGATCCAATGTGGAGGCAATATTTGACAGAAGTTCCANGTGTTTGCGAATTTGGTGTGGATGGCGCTGTTTTTAGCCATTCGGATTTTCAAAGAAACAAACAATTCTGCAACAAAATGGCTGCTGTGTTTTAAATTGCTGGGTTTTGAGTGGAAATTCTCTGTTGGCCAAAAATCCTGTGAACTTCTTAAAGTTTTGGGCTTGGGGTCCGGTTGTGTGCTCATGATCTATTTCTGGCAAATTCTTTTCTACTTCAAGTATCAGCTGGCACGTAGCATACTGAGCACTGTATCGCCTGCTGCACAGTTTGAAGCAGCTAACCAAAGATTTGTGAGCAAATGTAATTTAGTTTGAAACCTCATCGGTCTTGAAATATTGCTTTGAAAAATTAATTTCGTTTGAACAGAAAAAGTGAGACAGTAAGTTGGTGAATATTAAGGGCTGGATATGCTGTAAATATGAAGTCTCGTTAATAAGGCGTGACAATTTTGGGGAGCAGCTGGCGAACTCTTAAATTTCTTTCGAACCGCTTTTTTCTCTTCTGTATTCTCACTTGAGGCGAAGCTCACGTGGCGTAATCCTTTGCACGTGACAAGGTTCTGGGCAGGTACTGTAGTTCTACTGTGCCTGTATTTCTCACATTCCTCTATTTCTGGAATTTGGTAGGGGGCATACAGTCAAGCAGTTGGCGCGGGCATCACCACACCTCTGCACTCCCCTGCGTACACTAGACGCATGTGGAGTAGGGGCGCCAATTTTTGAATCGCACGCAGACCAATGCATTGCCCTTGAAGATTCTTAACATGGCCCGTATCAGAATTTTCGTTACTCAAGTTAGAACACAGCCCTCGTGTCGAAACGAAACTACATGATAAAGCAGAGGGTAAGTCGACATAAGATTCTCGGTCATCACAACTTTATCCTGTAATTTGTCTTGGGAAGACAAGGGTAAGCCTGTGAGATAAAACCAATTGTTTTTTTTTCCCACCAACGCTATTCCACAACTAATGCAGCCCGTGATTGTAAATTGGTTTCCCACCCCTGAACTAAAGAACTAGGACAACCGAAATCCTGCGCATTTCCGAAAATTTACAACTGTAGTGGTGTAGGCTTCTGCGCTATCTTGAAGCTTTGTAGAAGTCAGACATATTCTCCCATTGGCGTAGGAGGCGGGGTGCTGTAGCCTCAACCATCGAGCAAAAATAATTTTCAACAAGTAATTTTGTACTGAAATTGTCATCTTTTTCAAAAAACATTATTTTTGTCAATTTAAGTTTCATCAGCCATGTCTTATTATTAATCAGAGAAGTAGAATTGTGAAACTTCTAAAGTATGTAGGGACCACTTTTGGGGCACCGCATGAACATACTTGTTCAGGCTAAGCGCTGCTGTCCTCCAGAGTTTTTGGTTCCTTACGTCCACTTTCTTCATACTGTTGCAGAATTAATTATCGATTTTCTGCCAGAAGCATTTGGGTTACCATCTTGGTATACAGTGTGCCGGTTCCTGCAAGAAATTGCATGTTAGAATAAACTTGCGCTTGCGGACAGGGGTAGATATTTGGGGAGGTGAACGAAGTGGTCGCCTCGGCCCTCGCTCTTTCAGAGGTGTCGTGGGGTCCATTTGAGAGTTTCGCACTCATTTAATAAGCTTTGAAGTAAGGCATATATGTTCTTCAAAATGAAGCAAAAATTATGTGCAAATGTGCCTTTCAATAACTTTAATGTATAAACAAAGAACAATTTAGAATCGAATGACTTCGAAGTTACAATTTGCAGTGTGGAATGGACTTTCACGCAAAAGCAAATTTCCATACAAAATAAAAAGTTTAACTTGCCTTCAGCGAATGAAACATCTGTATAGCATGTGCAAAATATAGAGGCTTCTTTTTGATATAGCCTCAGGTGAACAAATCTAGGGGCAATGGCGTAGCAAGGCCAAGTGCCGCCCGGGGCTGACCAGAAAAGTGCCACCCTTTCCACCCCTCAAGCAAAGGGAGGTTCACCCCCGGCGTCTTTTCAACGATCACGTTCGACTGCGTGCATGGGCAGTTCTGGAAACCGCCATTCAGTTTCTTCAAATATGTCCTCGTCATCTGTGAACCATTGACCGGCCTGAAAGACATGAGGTTGCTGGGTGAGTGGGGTGGAATAGCATCGGGCTGTTGCGATGCGCTATTGATGTTGTTGTTGCACTCGAGATGGTTTCTTTCTGACGCAATCGGAAAATATCCTTCGCCGGCGCTAGGGATCGTTCACATATTACGTAGGCAACTTCTTAACCCTTTTTAACCACCTTCCTCCCCCGTCTGTAAGCACAAAGCAATCTCCCTCGTAATTGCGTATGCATTCGTTGACCCTCCCTCGCCATAAAAAGTCACAGCACAAGTTGTTTCAGTGCAGCATCTGGTTTTTATTTCAAGCAACACCGTACACACAGCATTGTATATGCCATCTAAATATTCGAGGATATTCTCTGTTGGAAGACGCTGTTAAATTCCGATGTTAATCTCACTATGCTGTGATATTGCTCGGTCACAAAGAAAACCAGCCGTGGGCCAAAACATTTGTCTTCTTTGATATCTCTTTTAAACGTCGTTGTCTTCTTTTGAATATCTTTGTTTTCATTTACATACAAGGATGAACAAAGCATCTTGAAGATCACAAGCAAACACTCACAAACTGAAATGGGTCTTGTTTTTCATTATCGATTATAAGCAGTGGGGTAGCGAGGCTAAATGCCGCCCTTTCCACCTCTCAAATTTGCTTACAAGAATTTAAAATGAAAGGAGATCATGTTTCGTGCTTATATAAGGTATGAGCGGGAAGCAAACACTCACAAACTGCAGCGGGTCTTGTTTTTCATTTTCGATTTGCGATTCCTGCTTTTTCTGATTTTAGCCACCTTTATCATCATTACTTTTCCCAGTTTTCTGCTTTCTCATAGCTTATGCATATATGGACCTGGCATATATCGTCAAAAATTTTCCGTTGGCTTTCAGTCTCCGGTAAGCCACACCACTTGGTTTTAATCATTTACTCCAGGATTT
>JGI24158J21664_10003685_pt1 | contig 19374 bp, 7 predicted proteins | sample Ectturendosymbi3_FD_21664 | JGI IMG/M metagenome (IMG submission 21664) | reverse complement strand
AAAAAACGCGTGACCATGATTTCATTGTCATCCCAGAAACTCGCGCAGAAGTCTAGGAATGATGACGCTATGGTACAGTCCTCTCGCCCCCTAGCGGGTTGCTTAGAAAATAAATTTGACCTCTTGGTAGCGTTACCACAACGCATGCGTGAACTGGGGCATAGAAACATCTCAAACTAACTTCTAAAACTGGGCAGCAGATCAGCAGTACTTGTTTTGTTAAAGCTACGATCTCTCAAACAAAAACACATTATCTCTTGCTTCGAGTTGTTCAGAAATTCACTAACGTAATTTGAGCCTGGAGGAATCTATTAATCACGGTTTTCACATGCTCACTGACTGACAATCATCAACTCATCCACTGTAACAATTAAGTGGTAACCAAACGTACATATAACGCGCTGTTTTTTTTGAAGAATAAAACAAATTGTAGCACAGTATGCTAATTAGAGCAGAGAAACCATAGCAATCAGTGACACAGCATAAAAGAAGTAAGCAAGATGGCACCATGCACTGTATCTGTGCTCAATATGCTTAGTAGCTGCTTCTGATGTTGGGGAAACGCAACCCTGTCCAGATTCAGATTAGTTTGTGACCGATCGAATAGCACAATTGCGCAGATGAAGCATATGGAAGTAAACTAAATGCAGCGATGCATTTTCTGTTCATTAAAGATGTCGACACGACATGCAATGTAAACATTTACAACAAATGGCAAACTTCGGTGACTGTTCACGTGCATCTAGCTATTTCTCACATCTGTTGACGCTGCCGAACCCCAGTCGACAGAACAAATGGCGGGTAATCTGGCTAGCGCCAGAAAATTGTCCAGGATCTTATTTGTCGTGGAAAGACATTTAACTTACCTGGTCGTGGATTTCTCGGATTGCACGCCATGTCATCGGCCAGCATCAAAATAATATGACTGAAAAAAACACAAATGATGCCTTTTCGGGCAACCGTCTTAACTAAAATTGCGAACAAGACATCAAAATACACACAAGGTCTCGGTGCAGAAATCCGTCGACCAAAATCACATTGATTGAAGAAAATTTTAAATGTGAGGTTCATCAATAGGGATGTGCAATTCAGAAAAATTGGTCATTCCAGAATAACTAAATCGAGACCAAAATACCGAAACCCAACCTGAATTTTTTAGCTTCACCAATGCAGAAAAATCGGCATGAAGACAATTTACTATTCACAACAAAAAAAAACACAATCAAAACACAAAGTTTTTGCATTACAGTATATTAGAGCTCTTCCGCCCTTTTAAACGAGTTCGCAACTTGGTGGCAGTTAACAGCGCACTGCAAATTTCCTTCTGGAGATGCTGACATGACAAGTATGCAGAGATATTTTAAAGGTAATTACTTTAACAAAGGCAACCGTTGAGCATTGTTGCGCCACCAGCCTGTGTCAGCATAATTTGTTTGAACTTTTAACTTCAGATAGCTTGCAATTTCTGGTTTATTCGATTGCTCATAACATGCGGTACGAATGAGTGACAAAAAAGGTGAGCATAAAATGCTGTGGCATTGCGCTGCACCTGTTTCTCCATTTTTCGTCACTCGCTCGTATCGCATGGATGTTAACAGCTATGAATGAAACAAGTGGAACAATTATTTGCACGTGTCATGCGCGAAGCTTTATTACTAAGGCAACCAATAGTCAATAAAGTCAAAATTTTTCTGCCTTTTTTTAATTTTATGAAACGTCCACAAACCAAATTTTACGCTCATACCATGAGTGACTTCCACGTTACCAGGTCAACAAAGTCAAAATTTATCATTAGGTCAAACTTATGTTGCAGCACAGTTTTTCTCTTCATCTATATTGTACTGACACTACAGCAACAGGTATCGATATGATTTTTGTAAGTTTAATTGCAATACTGTAATAATAGTGGGTTTGTTGCGACTTCTGGCGTAATAAAGTTGTTTTGCCCGCTACTGGGCGATTGAATATTATGTAGGCTATGCGTGGTGAGACAGGAAGCGTGTTCTCACAGTGCTTGGTTTGATAAATGCTCAATCTACTATGCACATATAGTGTTTGAACTTTATGGTGTTCTCAGGTTTGACTCTACTGTAGTTATTAATGTACTTATCGATGTATCCTCCCTAAGTTGAAGAACCAACTTTTTTATGTTTTAAAGTATAGTCCATGAACATGTTTCTGAGTTACCCACAACACCTAAGGCTGGATTATTTTGCAGTTGCGAAGGCAGGAAATTTCTAGGTCACAATAAAGTCAAAATCTGAAATTATAAAGTCAAAATTTTAAGTTTTTAGGTCAAAATATTGGTTGTCCTAATTATCACTAATGTCCTTGTGAAATATAAAAAACGAATCTCATCATCCGGTTTAATTGGCATTTTGGATTCGGATATTTTCGGATTCAAATCACATGAAATCACGACAGTTCAATTACTATGGTGCCTTTGGAGCGAGACCCTTCAAGATATAGGTGTAAAACCGATACTTCTTCAATTTGTATGTACCACAATAGAATGACATTCACGCACGCACTTACGGAATGTTTAGTTAATGTCTCCACACCCGCACGTAACTTGTACGACGCACGCATCTATGGCGTTAAGAAGCTAACTTTGACACGTAGACATCGCTGTATGCTGCTGCAACAATGTCCAAGTAGATCAATTTGTAACGTTGGTTAGATGTAGGAGTGGGACGCTGCGAAGGACCAGGGGTCATTTGCGCACCAGTAGAAGGACTCGCATAATCACGACAACCAACAAATTTAGACCGTGCGCTTCCGCGTGACAAGTGAAATCGGCAGCAGATTCGTTTTCCAAGTATACCACTCGGAAGTACCAAAATATAAACCGTCAGCTTCCCACCTGTCAGGAATTCCGAGACGTTTGACACTTCGATAGACAGAGAGTGCATTGGCGACGTGTCGGTAATTGAACCAAAATCGGGATGTGCACACCTGGATGTAAAATTTCAACACTCAACACAGCCGCACGCGTTAGAGGTTCAAATAACTTGCAATTAGTGAACAACACGCGGTTGCGACAATTGACAAATCATCGCGCAGGCATAGGAAAAAATGCAGCTTACCAAAACAGCCCAATTGTTGGTGTGAGAGCTCCCAGAAAACAAGTTCTCTGCCTAAAATATACAATAATGTACATAAAAAGATCAACTTTTGATAAACATACCTTACCTCTGCTAAATTCTGGAGACACAGTGGTGCGTAGCTTAACAAACGAGGCCAAGTTTCAAAGTGGTCTACGCCCAACAAGTATAAAACCGCATGTGGTTTTTGATCATTTTAACCTACGAGGGCGGTATTCGAATGTTAGACTCCTACTTGACTGCCTTTGTGTTACTTCCATATTTAATAAACGTAATATTTCACTGTCGCACGAATCTTTCACCGAGATGCTAAGATTTCTTTTATTTAACCGCGTCATCACTATTCCGGAAAAATTTTTAAAGTCAAAGCATCTCAAATAACAATTTACGTTTCGATTCACCTCCTCCGGTCTGCATATTAATTGCATTCGATGTTTTTTTTAACAATCTTATGTGTTTCATGGATCCGGATCTGAAAATCACGATGCTCCAGACGAACTTTTGCTTCGAAAAACATGTAAATGGCAAAGTTTTTAAAGCTAAGTATCAGTATACAAACGAAAACTACAATGTAGTGCTTTCGTACCATGAGAAGTTGGCTCGTGCCGTCACTCGATAGCAAAAGACGTTCTGATCAGAATTTTAAAACCAGTTGTCATGTATCAGTTGCCGGAAAATATTTGAGCTTTGCTTAGGTACCGACAACCGTGAGTTCACAAAAGAACAACTCACCTCTTTGCCAACAGAAACGGACGCGAAACAAATGGTCCCAAACCAAAATAAAGCCAAAGCGGGTACAGCAAGTGTTTTCCCACTCGAGAGATCCATCAGTAATTTAACACCTAAACAAAACACGAAGTTACTATAAGTATCTTTCGTAATTCATACGAAAATATTGTTTTAATACACATATATGCAAATTAGTACGTAGTCGCACCATACCATCCGCTATTCGTTGCCTGCAAAAAGTATTATACGTATATTTAATCAATAGTACACTAAAATAGCTGAGCTGCAAGTTCTATTCCGATTAAATAACGTCTGACAACAACACGCAGGCACACCATGATTGTAATCAATCACCTTTGAAAAGTTCCCGTATGCAATGAAACAGTTTTGGTATACACTGCAATATTCGGGCTTTTCTTTATATTTGTTGCTTCTTTTCCTGTATCACTCACAACTTATATCCTAATCATACCATTCAAAGTTTTCGTATAGCATGCTTTTAAAATCTCATTTCCATTTTTTAGTGTTTATAAGGTTTTCCTTTGTTAACAGCCTGAATCTCCTAACTTACAGAAAAATGATGCAGCTGAAACATTAAATACTCAGATAATCCCTTTTAGGTTATATCACTATTTTTATCACAGGTTGCTCATAACACCTTCACAACACGAGATAAGGACCAAAATTTCATATTCAAATATACAAGGTAGTGAAATCCGGGTAATAAAATTATTCACAGCGCATACAAGCTTACGTAGTGAAGTGTATAACGAGGTAGACCACTATCTTCAGCTACATATTAGCACAATTTAACCGTTTCTGTTGTGAAAGTAATTATTTGTGTTTTACAGACAGTGATTTTTCACATGTTAAACCTCAGTTGCACTCTAAGTTTATCCGTGCTTCTACCTGGTATGCAGGAATTACCCTTATGTGTAAGGAACTTATCCTTTTAGAACAGGGGTTCCCAGCCTGGGGTACATGTATCCCTAAGGGTACATTTGCCGATCTGAAGGGGCATATTTAAGGTTAGCAATAGCAAGGAAAAATATATTTGTATATTATTTATTTCCAAATATTTATACATATCAAAAATTATTATTTTCAAATAACATTATATGCTTATTGTTAAATATACTAACTTTGAGACAAAAACGGAGTCTACCTTTATAGTTATAAAAATCTAAAAGTTATGGTAAAATTTCAGGGGATTTTTGTTATTTTACTCAGCTGTTTTTTCACAAGACATTTTAGGGGACATGCTCATCTGTTGAAATGCTGAAGGAGTGCATCGTTAGAAAAATGTTGGGAACCCCTGTTCTAACACATTAAAACAGTGCTACAGTGGCAATCATTGAACACAGCAACATGTAAGCTTCACCTGCCAACTACATTTCAGCACAATTAAAAACCTCAATATAGAACTGATCCACAGAACAATTGCAGAACATTTACTTTTATAAGTAAAAAACTGTTTGGAACTCTAGAACAAAATAGCTAGTGCGAAACTTGGAACAGCGGCATCATCTAAAAAATTGGTCACTTAATTGAGAGTTACTCAGCTGAACATCAAATTTTATTTGAGGTCACCATCATGCATGCTAGGCACTCTTAAGCCATATCTGATCTCACAAAGTTCTGGAGAAAATATGCACTTGCAACCAGGGTTGCGGAGGCGGTGTCAGAGTCGCAAGGAGTCGAAGGTATTTGGTTGGAGTCGGATTCCTTACAACACTAGGAGTAATTTTTTTGTCTGAATCCGGAAGTCCCATTGAACCATTTTTTACATCATACTCCTAAGTTTGGAATTCCTGTTGAAATGGTACAATTTCTTTTGAAACTTTTATTGAAACAGAGAATTCTTGCTGTGTACCACGAATTCCATTGATAGCTAGTTGCTACAAAATTGTTGACAGCCAACATTCTTCACATTATGTTAAGGAGTCGGAGTCTGAAATTTTGGAAAGGTTGGAGTCTGAAATTTTGGAAAGGTCAAAATTGGACGTTTAAACTCCAACTCTGCAACCTTGGGAATTACCACTACAGTATTGATCATACAGTTTTTCTTTCAAATTTGAATTTACAATGGCACATTCAAAACTCCTAAAACGTTTAGTCTGCCATTGCTGATGGAAACTGTCACAAAGAATAAAGTAATTTTCAAGGATGTTCATATTGCATCCATCGAACACAGAAATTAGGGTTGAATGATTCATGAAAAAGTTTCGAGATATGTTCTAAGTTAGCATACATTTCAAAACAAATTAGAAAAGGAAGCCAAAAATATTTGCAAGATCTGCAGACAAAACAAAACTGTGCAAAACAAACTGTGGCTTATGATGAGCTGACAACTTAAAACATAAATAAGCTTCACAGTGTTAGTGTATGCATGTGTGTGTAATCCAGATGAACTGAATATTGTTTGTTTGCCACTAGTCCAATTGTTTGCCACAAGACAAAAACAAAACAGACAATTTTGCCACATAATAAACACAACGGTTTCATTACACATTAAAAATATTCTATTCACAGGATAACACACACCACCTACCGTATCTGANGTCATATGCAGATCAGATTGTTGGAAGTTTCACTTAAATCATCCACACAGTAACAAATCAAGTCATTCTTAAATGTATATATTCAAAACAGTTGATATAGCCTACCATGTAGTATGTTTGCAATACCTGAAACAAAAAATAATGCTATTTTCTAAAGATGGCTTGAACAAAGTTTTAATAAAGCAACTGATAAAAATTGATGAAAAAAGATCCAAACTACATGCAATAAAATATGCACTAAGTATAACTCCATTTTGAAACACTAGCTTGATTAATTAGTGTGTTAAGACTGCATTAGCTCTACAAATGATGTGTAATCAAACAAGCGCCGTCAGCAGAAATGAATAAAACACAATATAAGCCTCACGCACATGTGAATGGCAACTATACAAACAAGCATATGGCAGAAAACTTATAACGTAAGAACAGAGATTTTTTTCCATGATTTAGAAGTGTTGATTCATCAGCTAAGTTTTCAATATCTTGCTTTGATATTCAGTCAATGCACCAATTATGATTTGCACTGGAAAAAATAGCTTGGCTGTAATAGACAGAAATGAATTCACATGCTATATAACAAAAGAAAAACTTATAAGAAACAAACTTTCTTGTATCAGCACTGAATATAAGCATCACCTACAAACGCCCAACGTCAGACATAGTTGTGAGTAAAGTACTACATTTGAAAGAACTATTATTAGTGAGAACACAAACAACATCAAATCCAAGGAAAAACACATAGATACGTAATTTGTTGTCACATCAAAACTCAATAATCTACAATTTGTAACTGTGCATAAACAACTACTTTTCAGGAACTAAAAACCTTACAATCCATTTCATGCCAAAATACTAATCACAGTTGTCTGCATTCTGACACAACAAACAGATATATACAACTTTCTTCATGCAACAAATGAAAATCGAATTTGAGTTGCTCGTCTGCATTTATGACAAGTTGTTTCTCCATGTTTTTTTGCAAATGGGCATTTGAGCAATAGCAGTCAAGGAAAACTGCAGCACTGTTTGACATGGTCAATGGTTTACTGTTCCATCAATGCCATTTTAATTACTCTGATGATTATACCCACATGAACTTACCATGCTTTTTAATGACATGCCTCCTTGTGTATAGTTTGTGGTACATACACTAGCAAATAAGTTGACAATCGTGATGGGCCAAGAAGTATCATGAACATATTTCATAATTTAACGATTATTATTCAGTTATGAGCAAGTGATGCTTGGTAAGCAAAAAGTTTCTGCATTTAAACTAATGGACATACCAGACCTTGATGGCCAGTAGCAGGTGTTGTTGACAGCTACCTACTACTGCCCATCAAGTCATTGTATTCCTGCTCAGATGTTTGTGTCTATGCAAACATTATATGAGCCAGTTCTTTCAATCCACTTCTAGACCGCACTAGATCTCAGGGCAGGTATTGAGTAGCAATTTGAATGACCCTAAGTTAAATCACAACCATTCACTGTGGATGTGTGGATTTTGAACTCTGACAAGTGCTATCACTATTTCTCTTGATAATCTGTATGAATTGGATAGACATTAACAGCTTAGTCAATGAGGGTGTCACTGTGGAAGTTGCAGAATCAGCCATTTAGTCTGTGGATGATTTGGTATGGCTTGTATCTCCTGCACAAAGTCTTCAACATGCACTTCATCAGATGACAGCTGCATGCAACTAAGCAGGAATGAAAATTAGCACAAAAAGGACAGGGGTAATATGTCTCTCCAGAAACCCAAGCCTGTGTGTCTTGCAAATAAGTGGCAATACACTGCAACAAGTCAAGCAGTTAACGGACAGTGACAGAAGGTTGATACACAGATTGGTCAAGCAAACACAATTCTATGTGAGCTTTGTTGCTGTGTGATCATAAAATGGGAGCTTACAAGGACTACAAAGCTATTAGTTTTCAAATTGGTCTTTGTTCTGATCCTCACCTATGGTCATGAGTCTTGGGTATGACTGAAAAAGTACTATCTCAAGTGCAAGTTGTATATAGAGATTGACCGATATATTGGCTAGGATATATTAGCCCTAGCTGATATATGGGGCTGATATTTGGGTTTTACCAATATATCGGTATTGGCCAAAACGTAATCGTCCTTAGTAGGTGTTAACAAAACGCTGTTATATTCCTCACGCATGCAGACAACTTGCACAAGAAAGCACAACGAACTAAGTCAAGACCGTTATCTTGCAGCAATGCAAGCAGGTACGTTTTCATAAAAAAGCACACAAGATGAACCATGGAACACACATCAGCTGTCGCAGCCAAAACAAAAGCATACTCATTAATCAGATTAACTACGTATCATAACAAAATATTGAAATTGCTGCAATTTGAAAAATTTTAGCTCATAAGTCCTGATTTGTAAAGTTTTTCAAAAAAGGTAAGGCATAGAATACATTATATTTTTGATAGTGAAGCAGAAAACACAATTTAAAAATTCTGGAAATATTGGTTATCTGTATCGGCTATCACTCCACCAATGGCTGAAAAATTGATGAAAATATTGGAGAGATTTACTGTCTTACTTTATTACAATCACAGGGATACATGCGCCAATTCCAATCATTCTATGTGCCAAATTTGGCGCATGCAGATTGGCCACCCCTGGTCTAATCACTGAGCCATACAGAGATTTTTTTAATGTGGTAAAGGACTTATGATGCAAAGGTAAGCACAAACATCATCCACAATATGTTGTTATGAAAAGTGATAGCACTAAGCATAGCCTCTCCTTTTCAGGTGGAGTGATTGCTGCATGTCTGTGTCAGGCCTCTTCTACACAAATGTTCCACAGCAATGCCGTGCTCTGATACTAACTTATCACTTCCTGCACATGTCAACTCAAAATCCTGAGAATCTGGAAAGTCAGATAGCCGTTGGGAGCTATCACCCTACATCTCTGATAGGTATGTCCCCTTCAAAATTCTCAAGAGACTCATCTACACTTGTGTCAAACCAATCATCAACCTATTGATCCTTCAGAAACAGGCAGGCTTTTGACATGGGAGGTCGACTGCAGGCCAGGTTACCCTGCTGACACAGGACATTGAGGATTGCTTTTCAACTAAGAAGGCTGGAGCTGAGTTTGTTATCTCACAGCAGCCTATGACACTGTGTGGCATCGCAGGTTCACCTGCAAGCTGCTGCAATTATTACCTGACATCAGTGTTCCCTCTACGGTGCGCAACTGTGCAGTACCACCTGACAATTTGCGCAGTGCTATCTCATTCTAGCGCACTTCCAACATTCTAAATTTAATGCGGTGTATATATATCGCATAGTCCTTTTAATGTTGGGAACGCTTCACTCTTTGTGTGTCTGCATGGTTGCACAGTTGCATGCGCTTCGTGCGCAACAAAACAAGTCTAGAATTTTCTTAGAGGGAACACTGCCTGACATACACATGATCTGCATGATCATGGAGATGGTTAGTAATTGCAGCTTCACCCTCACCACCAGAAATGGCAAACGGAGCAGGTTATAATGCCACAGGGATCTGTCCTGTCACCCCTTCTCTTCAACATCTACATCTCTGACCTGCCAAACACCAATCTAGCAATCATGCATGCTGATGTAGACTGACAGGTAGTGGAAAGACATGGCAACCATAGGTGAAAACCTCCACACCTGGAAGCAAAATCTCAGCATTACAAAAACGATGTCAGCAACCTTCCACCTGAACAACAAGGAAGCTAAACGTGGGCTAAAAGTCAACTACAACAACAAAATCCTGCCCTTCTGTTCCAAACCCAAATACCTTGGAGTAACACTGGACAGGTCACTCACATACTGCTGACACCTTGAGTCACTTTGTAAGAAGCTTACATCACGCGTTGCACTTTTGAGGCAGTTTGTTAGCTCTGGTTAGGGTGGTTCAGCAACAACATTGCAAACAGCCACCCTAGCCCTACATTCAACTAGAGATAGAACGATATATCAACACTAGGCTGATATATGGGTTTCACCGATATATCATTTATAGGCCAAAACCGCTGATTTTATCAGCCTCCGTAGGTGTTAACAAAATGCTGTTATATTCCTCATGCATGCAGACAACTTGTGCAAGAAAGCACAATGAACCAAGTCAAGACAGTTATCTTGCAGCACCGCTAGCCGGTGCATTTTCATAAACAAGCAGACAAGAAGAACCATGAAGCATGCATCGGCCATCGTAGCCCAAACAAAAGCATAATCATTAATCAGCTTAATTAAAAATCATAGCAAAATATTGAAATTTCTGCAATTGGAAAAATTTTAGCTCACAAATCTTGATTTTTGAGCTTTTAAAGAAAAGTTAAGGCATAGAAGATATATTTTTGAAAATGAAGCAGAAAACAAGATTTACAATCTTTGGAAATATTGGTCATCGGTATCAGTCCATGAATGGCTGATATATCGGTATCGGCCTCAAAAAAGTCATATCAGGCAATATCTACATTCAACCAGAGAACTATGCTTCTGACTACTGCCGCAGTGCTCACACATCTGCCTAATTGACACAACCATCAACGACGCCTTGTAAATTGTGACTAGATGCTTGCGTCCTACACCACTGAACAACCTTCCTATCCTCACAGGCATCCAACCTCCTGAGCTTCACCACAGGGTCATTCCATGCCAAACGAACCAAAAAAATGGAAAAGTGAAACCACCATCTGAGATTTTCCTCAAATTTAATAAGCAGATAAAACTTTTCATGCTAATTCCAACAAATAAATTTTTTTGAAATTGGTTCAAGTTTTGCCAAGTTATGGACCATACAAAATCACTACTTTTTGTGGTCAATGAAGTGTGACGACTAGCAAGAAAATTATCAACTAACTTCAAAACTAAATCATTCCCAATGAAATCATTTAATTGTAAAAACTTGAAACAAAGTTGTCTCAAGTACCTTATCTTTAGTTGTGAAGAAAAATTCCAAAAAATCCATGCGCTTACCCTAATTTTGTGGTTAAGAAAATGGTTAGTTATCAAAATCACTCATGCATGACATAATGAAAATAACTTGATGAGCACACATGCTAATTGGCATGTACAATACATCATCTCAAAGCTCTCATTGAGGAAATTTTAGTCTCGCAATATCCTCACTGCTTATTTTGTATCTTTTGAATAAACAACTCACAAAGTTTATGCATAAGATTTCAATGCAGTTACACTTTAAGTACTTCGGGTTAGTATTGTTGCGATCAGAAAGGCTGAGCAGCAAGCGTGCAAAGCTTCACACTGTGGCAGTAAGCAACAATAGAGATCAAACACCACAATTACTTAATTATTGCTTGTTCGTGCCACATATATGGGTGTTATTCTTCATGCACATCCTGTTCTTGGTGAATCGCACATTCAACACAATGCCAACTAAGAACATCCCCTCCTTTTCACAACAAACCGCACATTCTTTTTGTGAAGGTTGCACCTAGCATGACCTTCACATCCTGGTCACAGCACCACTTTGTTGTGATCGGAAAGCCCAAGTGGCAAGTGCGTAAAGCTTCACACTGTGGTACTAAGCAACAATAGAGATCACACACCACGATCACGATTATTGCTTGTACGTGCTGCACATATATGGGTGTTATTTTTTGCGCATACCTAATCCATGGTAAATCACACATTCAATGCAACGCCAAACAACAGTATTCACAAGTAACATAAATGCTGTTTTACTTATACTCATTATAGAACCAAGCTATGCAAGTTTCAACAATACACCTAGGTAGGGGGCCCGGCATCAGTCTTTGTAACCCCAGGTAAAATTTCCCTCAAAGGCCCTGTAGCCACATGACAGTAGCCCGGAGGTTTACAAAGGACCAGGTGGCATGACTACATCTGTGGCCTAACTAGGTCCTGTCCTGCATGGAGCCATAAACTATCAGCAGTTCTTGAAAATTGGGAGGTATATTGAGTCCTCCTAAGGCTACTGACCCCACAACTTCTCCAGTGAAAAAGCAGGTATGAAAATGAATGAATAAATTGAACATTATAAGTGTCAGAGACAACCCATGCAGTTAAACAGAGCGTAACAGTTCATGAAAGATTAAGGAAGGCCGAGAGTTTCAATGTATTCTGAATCTAGAAAGTTTGTTACACTTGTCTCTGGCACTCGTCATCACCCATGTGTGTTATCTCCAGAGCAAAAGTACCTTGGTTAAGCCGCTACCTAACTCAGGTTTTCTTAGCAGTGGCAGGTTTATGAGGCTCTAGGAAAGTCAGCCTTTAAGCTTCACAAATTTTAGTACTACCAAGTAACTAGCCACAGTTCGTCTTTCTTTACTTGTTTTAAGTGCCAACATTTCGCCTATAAGGTTTGTCTTAAGGTATACATTTACATGACTGATGATGCATTGAAAAATATGAAACGAGTTTCCCTGTTAATAAACTGTGATTGATTTACTTGCCACCATCTTTGTGGCTTATAACTATGAAAAATAGATACACTTGCCAGTTTTAATCACTGCAGAAAGATGAAAGCAGAAAACAGGCAGATTCCTCAGAAGCTTGCTGCCAGTCTAAAGCTTTATTTGTTGAATTGAACATATTAACACCTTTACTGTGGATTTACCTGTAAACCTTATATTTTACAAGTGGATTTACCTGTAAACCTTATATTTTCACGCCACTTTGCAACTCCATAACTTGTTATTCGATTGTACTAGAGTGTTCAAACCCTCCAAAGACTCGGTGAGTCTTCTAGTTTCCTATGAAAAATTTAGTTTTGGGTTTCCAGGGTTTCCAGTTTTTTTGTTAGTTTTGGGTTTCCAGTTTTTTCGTCAGCCTTCTAAAGTTTCTGGTTCAAACGTTATGGCCAAAAAAACTAAATTTGGGTATAAATACCTAAAAACCTTTATTTACAAGTGCAAGTAAATATATTGCAATTTATTTCACAGGGAAACTAGTTTTGTGTATTTAAAACATCTTCAGTCCTGCAGGCAGTAAGAAAACTTACTAGCAAAATGTTGATATTCTTGATAACATGAAATCTCTCTCGCCTTATTTATTTGGAGAATACAAAAACATCTTGCTTTCTTAACAATATTTCTATCGATTTTAGTTTCATATGATTGTCACTTTTCTGTAATATTGTCTTGAGTGCCCTCTTCCATCTTTTACCTAGCGTCCCACTCCCCACTACATAGGCATGCTATTCACCTTATATTTTTGGTGTTGTTGTTTTGTTTACTCATTGTATTTGATGTTGATTTGATGCATTTTGTTAATATTCTTTTATTACATGTGAAACATCTTCAATTAAAATTTGATTTGTGTTAGCAACAGGGCTAGCTGACTAGTTGACCCATATGGTTTTTCGCCAATCCTTTGTGATTCAACTTCAGTTCGCATCAATTTGCTAAACCTTTAGTTTTTGTTTTATATTTTCGTCAGCATGCAAATTTTAATTTCTGCATTTTGATGTCCTTTCTCCTCATGTCGTATTTGTGTTATTTTGTGATTTGAGTCACAAAAAATCATGAATAAATCATTACCACCACCACTGCAAAAACAAGAAGTGCTTTTTCAAGGGCTAAAAAAGTGTATCCAGCTTTTGCCACCTACAGGACTAAAAAATCACGTTGTATCACAAATAAGGTTGAGTTCATGATAGGAGCAGCACCCTGATGAACCTGGTCAAGCAGAAAATTTCTATTCCTGCTGTGCGAAAGGTCATTGCTTTGATTCTCACCATGTTTGGTTCGTTTGGCTTTGCTAGCAAGGATGCCACTTTTGATGTTATAATGTCAGATTTTATGTTTCCACAATCTTTTTTGGAAGCGCTTTTCATGTAGTTTGTTAAACAGTTTCCAAGACCAGAAACCGGTTATAGTTTGGACTTACGGTTAGGTCTAGGGTCTGGGAATGAGGTCAGAAATTTTGCTTGATACGTTTTTTAGTCCTTCAAAAGCGAAAACCAGACACGGTCATTTAGACACTGCCAAATAAGAATCCAGACCTGCAAGTGTAATTATAATCCTGTTTCTCTTGCAAGAGATATCCACAAACTATCTACACATTACATTTTATTCTACATTTTATTACTCATGCTACCACTGATAACCGTTTTCGCTTTAAGCCACACCATGGCACTGATATGTATTTCTGCTCAAACATACAAAGGCACCCTAGTATTTGCAATGTTTTTGGGTGCATCTAAAGCATTTGATGAAACTAAACTAATACAAAAAACTAACAGTTCACAAAACTAATTAAGCACAATGTACCTACATGCATAATCATGTTGGGGAGTTAATATAGAAACAAGACCATGCAGGTGATACACTTGTTTCTAAGTCTCCTTTATGACAACATGGTAAAGCAAGAAGAGTTTTAAGTTATGTGTATTTAGTGTTTACCTTGATGGACTGTCACTTCAATTGGGTTAAACAAAGTGAGTGGGATACACTATGGAAAACAAATGGTTAGGAATCATGTCTTGTTTGCTGATGATATATTTATTCATTCATTCGTGTTTATTTCTGGAAAGTAGTCCAACACTGAAAACACCACATATAGTCAGCACAGTTATATCATACATAACAACATAGAACTTATTTCAAATAAAACAAAGCTAAGTCACTCCACAGACATTGAAAAAACAGGTGTTTTTCTAGTTAGGTACCTTTATATCAACTATGTCCAATCAAAATGCCTCGCTAAGCCAAATATTATGCCACTAACTATCTTTGTGAGGGTCACATACTGAATTATTCATTTTAATTATAAAAAACTGAAGTTTCGGCTAAAGCTAGTGAGAGCATTTGAATACCAACTGCAATGATAACGACTGTATGGTACTTTTAAGGTAGTGTCTAAACAATCGTACCCTGTTTTCGCCTTAGAAAGGCTAAAAACAATCGTATCCTGTTTTTGCCTTAGAAAGGCTAAAAAACATATCTCGTAAGTGAATTAGAGACTTTCACACTAGTGTCAATGTGGTTGAGCAGTAAATAATTAGTGCTGTTGCGCAAAGGGTTCCTGTTTCAAGTCACATCTTGGTTGTATTGGTTTATTTTGATAATGCACATGACAGTTTAGATTGGGGGTGACGAACATGCGGCCCACAAAATAATTTCGTACAGCCCGTGAAGCATTCAGGCAAGGCCAGCAGTTATTACTTTCATTTGTTGTTTGTTTCTGTTTATGAAAAATTTTTTTCGTTTTTAACAGGTTTCATAGTATGACTAAAAAGTTGTACAGTCCACTTACTCAGCGGTAACTGACAAAGTGGCCCACGATAGCAAATAGGTTCATCACCTCTGGTTTAGATGTTTTCACACAAGATTGTATGTTGAAAGTTTAGGACCCACTATTGTTGTACGTTCTTAAAAACTTTTCAAAAGCAGACATGGGTTTAGGTTTAGAGTTTTGGATTAAGGTTAGGGTTATATAATTTGGGGTAGGGTTTGTGTTTAAGGTTAGGGTTAAGTTTTGAGGTTTAAGGTTAGGGTTTAGGGTTATAAAAAAATTAATAGCCACTTTATCTTTTACTCTGAGAAGCAACTGACATACAAGAAGTTGTCACATATTTTGCAGAGGTCAGCAATTTCACTTGATACGTTTTTTTAGTCTTTCCAAGGAGAAAATCGGATATGGTCATTTAGACACTGTTTACTTTTAATCACTCTCAAACTGGGATGCCAAAGGCAAGTTTATTGCTAATGGAACAATGAGGGCACAGTTAGAAATCAGTTTAGTACAGAGGAATGCATGAGTAAAAATCAAAAAACTAGAAATTAGCTTTGACACCAAGGTGTCAGTGAACATGTGGAAATCTACCAGTGTATAGTACATGATGATGATGAACAGGCTCTAACCATAGACTATTGTACATCGAAAATGTTGATTTTTAGTTTATCAAAATAAAGGCAGGCTGTGATTGTATTACGCATACACAATAATGATAAGGTACTGAGCCGCACAAAACCTTCAACAGAACTGCATGCGGCTTGTAGGTGGACATAGCTGCTCTATATCCAAAAAATGATGTTGATAGCAAAATGATGTTCTATTTAAATGGGTCGTTCTTTCTATAAGTTTCATTCTTTGTAATGCTATTTTTAGATTCGTTGCTCAACTGAAATTTGACCCATAAATCCATATATTCGTTTCACCGCAGTATGAGTGTCCTGCAACACCTTTTAAGTATATCTTGTGCCTGTTGTATCAGTGTATGTTGCTGAACTTGAATTCATTTTTACTGCGAGAAGACATAATTTTTCTTCTTAATAGGTCTTAACAACCTACAGGACTGATTGTTTGTGTTGTGTCTGCAGAAGTCAAACATCTTGGTGTGCTTCTACATTCTTCACTTAATGATAACAATGACATTCAGAAGCCAATCTATTTCTTCTTGGCAACAAGCAAGCTCAAAAGGCACCTTTGCTCAACAGCACTAAATTTTTCTTATGCAACAACACAGGCATCCAAAAAGCCAGATAGCAGTTTTAAGACATATACACATAAAACAATCATATAAAGCTGAACGATGGTGTCATTGCCATGACGTCATTGACATTACACCAGTTATTTATATCTGTGAAATAAGTGGCTAGTTCACAAAAGTCATAACTTTTTGTGGTGAAACCATACCTTGTAACTAAATACTTCTCTCATTTACTAAACATATTTTGTATACCTAACACTTTTTGGAATAATTTATGCTATTAATATTACTGTAATCTGTCCATACCCTTGTTTCTTCAACTTCATTTGTTGACGCCATGCATCTGGTTAGAAACAACTCATCTATGAAACTCACCTCACTATGATCCATGGGTAGCTTTATATTTATTCACAATTTATATGTATAAACATTTTTTATGGATATATATATTTTACAAGTAATAACCCAAAGATAGCATACACGACCCATTAACATTAAGTTAGTAATAATGTAGAAACCAAAACAGAAAGAGTCACACCCTGTGCACATGTACAGAGTAAAATAAAATAATTTAAAAAAAAACAAAAAAAAACATAACAGACATCAACATAACACAGATGATGGTGGAGAAGCAATGGGTGAAGAGTTGATACATGTACACATGAACAGATGAACAGATGAAGCAAGCACACAGGTGAAGCAAGCAGCAGTGAGGGTTATGAGGCAGAGAACAATGCATTTTAACATAATTCATTACAAAAACAAGTAGCAAGGGCAGAAAACAATGTTTATACATACAAGTCGTGAAGAGATATAAATTTACCCACAGACCATAGTGGGGTGGATTGCATGGACAAGTTGTTCCCATACAGATGCATGGTGACACCAAATGAAGTTGAAGAGACAGGTATGGACAGGTTACAGTGGTCAGCAAACATAATTGCAATAAGAGTCAGCTACTTCATGTAAGTAAGGGAAGTATTTAGTTCTCAGGTAGTTTCACAAAAAATATGTATACACATTGTTTTCTGCCCTTGCTTCTTGTTTTTATAATTAAATGTTATGTTAAAATGCATTGCTCTCTGCCTCATGACCCTTATTGCTGCTCGCTTCCTTTCATCTGTGTGCTTGCTTTACCTGCTCATCTGTACATACCTTAACTCTTCACCCATTGCTTGCCTACCATCATCTGTGATATGTTTGATGTCTATTGTGTGTGCTTGTATACATATACACATAAAACATGTATAACCAAACACAAAATACATTGCAGATAGATTTTACCAAGGTGAAGTGAAACTCATTATAAAGACCTCATACATAGTCATGTTACCAACCATGAAATATGAGCAAGAATATGTGATATAAGCACAACATTTCAGCACAAAAACAAGTAGCAAGGGCAGAAAACAATTTGTTTAAAATAAATACAAAATACACATCAACGTAACACAGATGGTGATGGGCAAGCAATGGGTGAAAAGTTGAGGCATGTACAGATGGCATCGGGAAGTAGATGCAAGCACATATATGTGAAGGACGCAAATAGCAATACGGGTCATGAGGCAAAGAGTACTAATGCAATTAGAAATGTATCATTTCAATACAACAAGTAACAAGGGAAAAAAACAGTGTTCATAATCATACATATAAATCATGAAGAAATATAAATTTACCCACGGACCATAATGGGGAGAGTTCCATGGATGAGTTATTTCCAACCAGATGCATGGTGTCACCAAATGATGTTGAAGGGACAAGGGTATGGACAGATTACAGCAATATTAGCAGTAAACATTAGTGCAATTAAGTGTTGTAAAGTAGGCCTACATGAAAAACAAATATGTCATGTTTAGTAAATGAGAGAAATGTTGAGTTCTAAGGTAAAGTTTCACAAAAAAGCACAACTTATGTGAACTACCCACTTATTTCACAGATATAACTGATGTTATGTCAATGACACCATCGTCCAGCTTTATTATGATTGTGGCCTATGCCACAGCACTAAAAATACTTTGATAGTGTCTATTTTACCAGCGATATTCTGGCGGCAACAGATCAGCTGAAGCAATTGCACCGCCAGGCGAAGATTTGGTCTCGTGGCATGACGCAATACTAAAAGGTCATTTTGTCAAGAAAACGTCGTCCTGCTCATGGTGTAATGGTTACGGTTATGTTATGGCTGCTAATGCTAATGGTTTTCGGTTCGACTCTCACATTGCCGACTTTCATTTTTTTTTTGCTTTTTTTCAGGCTCCGCTAAGGTGTTACGTTTAGCGGTTAGTGTTGTTGTTAAGTTAGGGTTAGGTTTGGATTAGGGTTAAGATTAGCTTAGTGTTAGATTAGGCTTAGGTTAGGGTTAGGGCTACGGTTAGGGCTAAGGTTAGGTTGTAGGATGATCTTTTAGTTACATTTACTTCGTTTCTACCAAGCCTTTTGCTGCTGCCATCTTGGCGGCAAGACACTGCCAAACTTTGTATTATAATTATGGCATTGGCATGATTGCATGCCTGCCAACTCAGAATGGCTGATTTATTTCTCTGTATTCTGAGCAGTTAAGAATAGTGCG
>JGI24158J21664_10003683_pt1 | contig 19374 bp, 14 predicted proteins | sample Ectturendosymbi3_FD_21664 | JGI IMG/M metagenome (IMG submission 21664) | reverse complement strand
ACCGGAGTTTTGTATTTGTCGTTTCGAATTTTTTCGAAAAAACGAAACTACCGCAAATTCTTTGCTTTTCTGACAACACGTTCGTTGCTGGAGACCAGCAATGTTTTTCGGCCATTCATTTTTCCATTACAAAAAACTATCCAAGCGTCATGTTGAGATTGACTGGTAGAAGACCACAGATGTTTTTCAGCTTTAAAGTTTTCAAATACAGGATAAAAATGTTTTTGTACTAACTGTCATATTTCTCAAACTGTGGATATCAGAGAGGTATTGGACGTGGCTTGATCAAACTTTTGTTTATTGCATTGACAAGGGAAAATCTCTGCGGCAAACAACCATCATTTCGTGAAAAATTAACGGAGAAAAGATTCAAAGAAAGCGAAACTCACTGTACGGTTCTATTAAGAAGAAATTTGATATAAGAACTGATGAACGAAATTATGTTCTTAAGTGCAAACCACAAAAAGTTCCTATTACCTCCAAGCCGAAACGAACCACACATAAAAAGAGGCGTTTGGTTGATTTCGCTTCAGTTGGAGTCAATATCACAAGGTGGCAGCAGATGTCATTCCCTGTAGAAATGTGAAAGAGAACGATGTCTATATGATTTCTTGCAATATTTTTCAACTCCTTTTTTGCTCACAATTTGATCAGCATTGCATAACACACTCAACGATTAGAAATAAAGATATGTGTTTTTACATAAATAATTTTCCAAGAGTGCGAGTTTGCTACAAAGTCTGTAAATATTTACTTTCAGTTAGGTATGACCGGTTCATCTACCTGACAATCAACGATAACAATCTGCTATATAAAAATGTGTCCGAGCTAACAAACTAACAGAATTAATTTAAGATCAAACATTTCCAAAACCAAATCGTTATGTTTAATTTTGTGGAGAACGATTATTTCTTTACAGACCTCATTGCCAGTTCAAGTTGCAAGGACGACATTATGTACAACCTGCTTCTTAAAAAACATTTTTATCATAATAACAGTTTTATGTCATCACAATAACAACATATGTGTTATCACAATAACAACTTTCATTGCGGCGGCAAAGCCCCCCAACATATTTTTTCGCCTACCCTGGAAAAATGTATTGAGCATAGTTAAAAATTATTGGACACAGTTTAAAAAATTTGGGCCTCTCTCAGAAAACTCTTCCCCGCCCCTAGTGTCCCACGCTGGTTACTGGCCTGCGTTCAGTTCCTTTAGCTCCACAACTGAAGCGTCCTTGTAGTGATTAAGTTGTCTGCCTTATCCAGAAATGAGAGCAATAAAATGTTCTATCGATCTAGTTCGCGAGTATTTCAATATTCTTCCCCTTCCATACAGAACTTTTAACTCTTTTACCGCTGCAGTAGCGCGTAGCATATTCATTTATTTTCAGTGCATTTTGGCCACAGTTTATGACTGCGCTTCTAGAGCCAAAAGTTGGAATAGAGTTCCGTGCTGGTGCATCAAAGGAAAGACGTCGTCCGAGGCTCCCTCAATGTAGGATCGTACACGCGCTGTTAATGCACGGAGTAGCTTGTCATGTGTAAGAGGCTTTGGTTGGTTGCAAAAACCCTTGAACTTTGTTATGCACTGACCACTGTGCCTGCATTGACCCAGGTAACTATTTGCTGGTCGCACACTGAGAGGTGTGACAACGTGAGTCAAGCGGCTCTACGAACTGAGCTACCGCAACGTTATTTTACTGCACCAACGACACGGAAGTCAGGCAGCACTGTTCCCGAAATATTGGCGGACGCAGCAGAGGCGAATTTTCAAGGCGATGCATCTGAAGACCATAAGTTGCTGCAAAAAGCCTCGTCGCAGTGATCGAAGGCATTGGACCACAAGGCCTATGTGTTTGGCGCTTAACCTAACGTGTAATCTTCACAGTTTACCTGATGTTTTCGTTCAGGCGTGACGAGCATCGTTCTGACGAAAACGCCGCGTAAGATTGTCCAAATACAAGACGTAAAACCAAAGCTTTCANATCCTTGCTTGAGACCAGTACCTTGGTTGGAATTCATCACTAAACCGACAAACGCAAGAATCACTTCCGGATTTTAATTCATCCTGTTGCTGGTGGATTCTTTAACAGCGCATGCGGCGGAGGGGCTCGGCTGGAATGCGCAAACGAAATTCCATCAGCAAATACGCACATGCCGGCAAACAAATTAAGCGAAGGCTTGTCTGTGGCAGAGGGCCCTGCTACTTTGTTTCGCTGCGCCGTCGCAGCCTTCACTCCGGGCTGGCGAGAGAAGGCAGATGCGTAGGTGGTATGGAATTAAAATGAAAGTGCTATATGCGTTTGTGGGTCATAATGACTTGACAAGAGTTTTGATTCATTCATTCGGTAGACTGTGGCGCTAACCAGACATGGCGGAAGACTGGTACCTTTTTTCTCTCATTTTTTTGATTTTCATAATTGACTATTTTTCTTCCGTTGAAGGCTGCATCACGTGATTTTCCCGCATCGGTCCAGCGATCTTTTATAGCTTAAAGCTTTTGGCTAAAAACAGCAGGTCCGTTTACACCTTTTTTTCACTTTTTCGGGAACTCGGCGCGGATATACTGTTCAATCGCAAGGCGTGGCAGTGTCTTGAGCATAGGCGTAGCCAGGGAGTACATGGCCCCCCAAATTTCCAGCATATCTGTGAGTGACTTGCCAGTAGCGTTGAAACTTTGGATGTAAACACCAATGATATAATCTGTAATTGCCCGGATTTTGTACCAGGGCCTGCACCAGGAACACAGATTCCGAACATGTTGATCTGCGGCATGTTTTCAACTTAACCTTCTTCACCAGCAAATACAATCGTGTGATGAACATCGTTATACTAATCTAAAGGAACTCTCCATACTTTACATTACCGTTGTTTTGATCAATGTTTAGTTGAAGTTTATGCGTGAGTGTTTTTCTTCCAATGGTGTTGTTAAGGCTTGTGATAGCGCTTAACGCATTTACGTAACCAGCATCGGTGTAACAATCACATCAGTGAATTTGGGAAAGTCAGTATGTAAGGAGGACGTGTGAGTGACGTTGCTTTTCGGCTTCATGCTTCGTTTTCTAGATCTTTGGCTTTTTTGCAGAAAACGTTTAGCCACTGTTACCCGTTTTATTGTTCCTCCAAAGTACGCCTCAGAATATGCGCTTTTCGTAAGCTATGACCTCATCAACATTCATATTAATATTCGATAAGCACAGTAACAAAAACGAAACTCGTGTTTCTGGCTGACGACTAACTTTAACTTTACTTTTATCTTCGCAATAACTTTTTAACAAAGTTTGAAATGCTTACAAAAAATAGCTAGCTTTGTTTAGGGCAAGCCAGTCAGTGATGTGTTACAACCCGTAAGCATAAAAAAAAATTGAAACCACCGCAAACTTGTTATATTCCAGATATTACTACAAACGTTATGCTCACAATCTGCGCAGTTTCACGACTAATTCAAGTAGAAATTATTTTTTACATTGCATTTGCGTTAATATGACAAATTTTGCGTAAGCTGTTTTCGGCGCAAGCGACGCAAGGGACGCAATACCTGCTTACGTATCATCTGCGTCGCGTGAGAGGTTCCTGAGAAATCCTTGCGATCCGCTTTGCTTTGACGCAACAAGGAGAAAAAACGCCCAGAATGAGAGAGCTACCGTCGAAATCTGCCCCGTTTCACACGAAATCAGCCTCACCCAAGTCGACAGACGTCACTATATGCAAAGCTTGTGCTAACGCGCAGATCTTCCTGCTCCATGCACATGACGCACGTGCCTTGGCCATTCTCAGGCCGGCCTAAAGCGCAGACCATTCGCAATGCAATCGGAAGCTGTTAACCACAACGGAACCCTGAAATGCAGCGCATAAATCGAACAGGTGCTTGTTGAAACAGTTCAGTGAGAGCCATTCTCAACCACTGTCATCGTGTAATATTGGCGGCACAAACGCCTATACGCTCCTATCGCCACGCCGATCCAATTCTGTGTCAGTCATCGGGCAGTTGCTCAATACCACGTTCTGCCGCGACAGCGCCTCGATCACAGCTACCCTCTGTCGGAGCAAGGTGGTTGCTTTCCTGCTCAGCCGAAAAAGATCAAAGGTTAGGTTCGCGTTGCGGCGAGCTCCTTGTTCAACCCAAGACTCCTGCGAAAATCGCTAAACTCGCCCCAAAGTAGCTCAGCGCGAGGTGTCCGATTATCATGATTTGGGCATTGCTGCTGAGTGTTAACCTACTTGAGAAAGAAATTCCTATCAGTTGATACCACGCCATCAACTTTATTTTGCTGTGCTCCGTTTGATGGAGGCGTGGGTTGAAAGAAGCCTTGCTTGGGTGTGGGGTTAGTATTGGATCAAAAGCCATTTAATGATTGGAAATTTCCTTGTTCTTTTTTGCTTTTATTTGTACGTCAAGATCACAGCAAGAAGCGGTTAGTCTGATTTTGCAGTGAGCACGCTCAGCTTCATACTGCGGTTCAGATTGGTTACTTAGTAAGTACAGCACAACTGAATGCGAACTTTACATATCTGCACCGGTCTGATACCACATTACTCCACGCTGCCTACTTTTGTCGCAACAACATTAAGCTGCCGTTGTGCTGCCAACGCTTCATTCACTAAATTCACAAGCCTTTAACGCCGAAGACTAACTTCCCTATCCGCAGAGGCGTCCGTGGACTCGGGACTTTATGAGCATACAGTGAGTGCAACGTTTCATGACCAGTGTTCCCCATAAGAAAATTTTACACTGAGCAAACGTTTGTTTTAGTGAGTATGAATATTTTAAGGATGAGTTGGCAGAGTTCGAAATGATTTACAAATTTTGTGAATTATTATAATAAGCATAAAATCTCATCAAAATGCATGCAAAGAATACATTTACTTCAAATAGCTTCTGAAAGGACTATGCGATTGCTCAGAAGCGTTCTGCCACTGCCCCACAAAAGTGTTTACGTTTTTTTACTTTTAAATTTGGACGATTGCAAACGCGGGAGAATGATATTTGATTAGTTGCGCGCCTTAGAGGGAACATTGTTCGTGACTAGCGCTGCCCCGGAAATTCTGTTTTGACGCTAATATGCCTTTAGTTGCTCTCCTGGAAAAACANTCTGCAGGTTCAGTGAACCGTCTTCACAGACTCAACGGACTCCGCGGTTTCGGTGNNGAGAATGGCTGCACTGCTACCAACTCCACACACTTAACATCTACTAGGTACTAAAAATCATTGGGTTTTGAAAACAGAAAAAATCGTACTGCTACAGTAGGCAAAATTTTATGACTCTCTTTTATTGCAAACTTTTAATTTTTAAATTTGAAAGAAATCATTTTCTCCGAAATCCGTGCCAGCTACGGTACTTACGAGAAAATTTGATGTTTTGTTGCGGTCACACCACAGACAAATTACTAGCATCGATCCGTAGCCTCAATTTACTATAGTTTGTGTCGAAACGATCAACCAGTTAAGGTTTTTGGCTGCGGGCATTGGCAACGAACGGACGAAGGTGTACTTTCTGCAAGCGGTTTTCCTGCAACTCCAGCCAAAGCGTCAAGCTAACCAGCGCAAAAACTTCGCATTTACATCAGGTAGTTTCACATCGTACGATATCTTGAAATTTGCCTGGTTTTCAATCAAATCTCGGAAACGTTTTTTCAGCAGGCAAACAACAAGAAGGACAAAGTTTAGGTGACAATAACCAGATTTGTGGTAACCGCGACATGTGATTCATAAAATAAGGTTTTAATAGCAACCTGTCGGTGACTAGCCAACGAGAAAAACCACCGTAATCATTAAAAGTGGTAGATAAAAGTTCCTTTATTAACGAACTGACAGATTTCATAGATTACTACTTTAACTCGCCCTTTGGCGGCGAGATATGCTGATCAATTGTGACGAGGAACGGTTCGCAGTGGGGAATATTATATCACGTGGTCCTCAACCGTCGAAACGTTTTGGGCGGTTCCACGCAGCCATGACAATCATTTCGCCTAGGAAAGAAAAGCACAGGACATTGCTGATGCAAACCGAAATGCAACGCTTTCTTTTTCTTAGAACTGAAACGTTCATTTGCGTCTGCGAACACGACCGTTTGTTAAATAAAAAGACTTTAATCAGCACGACCGTTTTAAAACCACAATGGAGCGCGGCTTCAATTTTGCGAAACGGTTGAGGTTGGCTTCCCCTCCTGGAAGTCTTTATCCAGGCTTATCTGTTCCATGTCCCATTCCTTAGGGGTAGGGAAACAAATTTTCAGTTCAGCTTCTTTTCTTTGGCAAAAGAAAAATGGTGAGAAACTTCGATTAAACGTTGACTATTTGCTATGTCGTTTATTTAAATATCTTGGAAATCACCGAGTTTTAGATCGAGAAAGACAAATGAAAATTGCTTTAAAATTTCTGTGTGTAAGACACGTCGGCACAAAGACCCGTTTCAACTGCGGGAAGAAGCGCATAATTACTTCACAGATCTTGGTTTTTGCTCAAAATTTTTCATTTTTTAAAGGTTTTGGTACAGATTTTTGACTCAGTTACTTTTCCAAAATTATTTCACCTTGCCCATTTTTCCGGCTGGTTTCTAAATTGTTTTGTTAGCTGGAACAACAAACAGGAAGAACCCGGCTAATTCCTCACCGCAAATTTTCCGAAAATTCTGAAGCGAACATGAAAATCTTCAGTTTTTTCAGATTTTTCGGTGGCTTTTCTTCTCAGCCAAAACTTTCTTCAAGTATTACTAACTATTGCTAATTAAAAACTATTACTAACCACTACTAAGTATACCTATTACTCGTAAATGCAGTTTTGAAATTGCATACGTTGTGAAGAGGTTCTACAATCATACAGCTCAGTATTTTATAAAAGTAACAAGTTTTTTTCATGATTGGTGTATATGCAAAGATTGTTAAATTCCTTAATTCTCCTTCGTGAAAGACCTGTACAAAGAAGAAAAATACTTTCATGAGTAAATACTGAATTTACGTTCTTCAGAAAGCCGAACTTGGTTTATTTGCAAATATGCAAATCTCAGCTTTGGATTTCAGGTACGACACTTGCGTTTCAATTTAACATCTTTTGATCAAGTTCCGCGTTATCCTTGAAAGTTACGGCTTTACTTTTAAAGGATCAGGAAGCAAAACGTATGACCGTAGCAGATAGTGCCACCGATGAAGGTGATAATGGTAAAATTGCACACCAAACACAAATCTCAGTGTTTTCATTTCAAAAGACCAGAAATAAAGGAGGAAATGTGCATAATTATCTGGCAACGAAATTGTCCACAGAATTACAACGTAGTTGTAATGTTGTTTTTATTAAATACGTCCATCTGAAGAGCGCAAAGACAAGTGACATGTGTGACCACGATCGCAAAGCTGAAACTATACGGGTAATTGCGTACTTCATTTTGCACATCCTCCCATCGGTTGGGAATCCCTGGCAAGACAATGTTCACTGCTCATTACACAGTCTTCTTCAACCAGTGTTTGATCTCGGGCCGTCCCGTTACATTTCCAGGGCGCAGGAAACCATCCTGCGGCAACTTCGCCGAAAATGGGACCTTGTAAAATGCGCTCTTGTTCGCGCACAATACAAGCTGCAAATTCGCGCTGCAGAAAACTCCTTCGCCTGGAGCCAGGAAAAGGACCGGACTTAGGCAAAAGAGCTGTTGGCGGACGGTTTGCATTCGCCTCGCGTACACGATACGCCGCCGCCTGATGAGGGACATCTTTACGAGGCACGAGCCGAGCGCACCTCGTCTGCTGTAGTGCTGGAGACAGTCTGAACAGAACCCGGTCGTATTGCGGGATGCTTCTCAGCAGACGCTACGCTTCCGCAGCTTTGCAGTTACCTGCGACGACGGATGCGTCTGCAAGTTTCTACATATTACTTAGTAAAACCCACCCAGAGCTGACGGCTTTCACCTTCATTACAATACGGAGGTTTTACAAGCTCGGTGTAGTCTGTTGTGAAATTCTAAACCCACTCTGATGAGTGCTGATTTTTATACCGCGAGGCGAATGTCCTACTTTTTGCTTCGGATTTTTTCCATTTTTTTCCCAAGCTTCAGCAAAGCATTTAAAGTACAAAGTAGGCTGCTACACAGCCTTGAACAATTTCAAGCTGCCAAGTTTTCTTTTGTTACCGCACTTCTACTTGGATGTAAGAGCATTGCAGCGGCGTCACGAAAACGTTTGATGGCAAGGGTATTTTTGCACCGCCATTATTGTTCAACTTTGAATTATAGAATCAGAACGCTCGCGCCATAACAGCGTTCATCGCGCTGGTGAACTTTCACAAGCGAAATATAAGGCAGACAAGTCAAAGATGTTCTCAAGTAGGCTTATAGCACATTTGTCTCCGATTTTAGGTCGTGTACGCTTGTTACCAGCAATCAGTAAGCGCACAGCTTCAAGAGGGCATCAGCAATGGGTCTATTGAGCAGCGGAACCTCTGCCGAAGAAAAACAAAGTGAAAGTAAATAAAAGCGCCTTGATGCAAGTAATAGTGCTATTTTGGTGTCACGTTAGCATCCGTCACGGTAGACAAGGTTGCTAGTTGTGATAAAGCGCACACATCGTTAATAAAGGATAATGCAGCCTGCACGAAAAATGTGGTGAAATGGGCGAAGACATCAAAGCGACATGATGTATGATTCATAACCAAGCACCCACGCGGATGACAATTTTGCTCCTTGTAACCATTTTTTTCCTTGTAACCGATGACAATTTCGTTCCTTTTAACCAAACTGCAACGACGTGATTTCCCCACTACTACTCATTGTCAGTGATAATGTATGACAAGTTGTTTTGTTTCCTGGACAAACGAATTAGAAAAACATGCTAAAAAAGTTCATGCGGGTGATTTCCTCCCAGCAAAACCGAATCTCCTTTAAATTAAAGCTTTCTGACTAAGGATGCTCGTTCCCGTCCCGTTCAGGTGTTACCTAGGACTGGTATTTAGAAAATTTTGAGTTTAATTTTATCACCTAAGATCCAATCTGAAAGTGTATTGTTTTCTATCCCCAAACACACGCAGCGCGGCATATACTGCCTCTGGAACTCAGTCGATTAAACAAAATTAAGTTACCGACTAACCACCCGATTTGCCCATACCGTTTTTCCTGAAGCTGAAATCCGTGTTTTCGCTGCGCTTGTCCAAGCCTGTAAGCGTGGGCTGCAAAGCACTATGCAGAGTATGAAAAACACTCAGCCCTTTATTTGTTCCATCAAGCTTCGAAATGAACGGTCTGAAGACGTCATTGTTCTTCAGATTCCAGAACCATTTTGCGCGTATACAACGACCGTTTTGTTTTTGCTTGTGATTATCAGTATTCTTTGTAATCGTTGCAGCTATTCCCATTTGACTTGGAGTTACGAACTTGGTGGTTCTTGTTTTCATATGTTTCATACTAATTTGCTTCATGTTTTCACTTTGATTTCCCCTACGGTGCGTAAATGAAGTTTGGCAGCTAGTGAACCAATTGCAGACATTGCCCTACCATCGATAGTGATGGCTGATGAGTAAATAAAACTCCTTTTAAACTGAACAAGGCAATGCAAATATTGACAAAAATCAGCTTAACCGTAAACTCATTCGATTACTTGAGCATGCAGGCGCAGAAGTAGCTTGACTTGTGCGCCTCACGCATGGTACCTTAAGCTCGCTGCCAAAAACAATAAGCTTTCCTCTGAAGGCAATCGTCCAAGTTTCTGGCAACTGTTTCAAGATAACTGCTCGCTTCCGTGATTTCGGGAGGCGGGTGTATAGTAGACATTTACCCAAAAAAATCGCAAACGTTGCATTATGAGAAAACCTCTTTGCGGTTTGCAATTTTTTGCTCAGAATCAATTCTGCAGACCACAAATTGTTTTGTCCTCTTCAAAAGTTTCGAAGAATTGTGGCCCCGCATTTGTCTCAAGCCTGACTTGGTTCTCATCTTGTTTCTTTACAGCGAAACGCCAGCAGCTTGCAGCAGGTGAAACTCCTTTTTAGTTGTATTGTTTCGGAACAACGTTGTATTGTTTCGGAATAACATCAGGCAGCTAGAAAACAACCAGAGGTTCTCTATTTTGCCAAAATTGCAAAAAGCGACGCGTCAGGAAGCACCTAGCGCCATTTCACAACAGAACCTGTCCAAACGCTGACACTTTCACGGTAGAAACTCTTTTTCAAGCCCAACATCACATTTTTTTTAATATAAAAATCATCAAACATGGCGAAATCAAATATTGCCTTCATGGCCACGTCGTAACTTAGTTGCTCGACATTTTTTGCAAATTGCAATACGCATATTTTCGGCAAATGAAGACTTTTCAGCACAAGGCTTAAAAATAAATTACTGCAAGGATAGCATGCTGTTGTTGGGATAGAGCGGGCACAGCCGTTCGTCGTTACAGTCGACCCGAGGGTGATGTCAGAAGCGCTTTAATTAAGAACAACCTCGCAATTAGACACGTTAACGCCCAAGGAGTTATTGCGCCCCAGTGATTACGGACAGAAACTTGGAGTTGAAAAATGTTGAGCAACAGGCAACGAGAAAAAACTACTCAGTAAAGGCGTGAATCATCTTAGAGTGCCATGGATCTCAGAGAGTTAGTTCTTTGCAGATGCCTTTGACAAAATGTCCCCGAATTCGTTTTGATGTTTTCATTATCGGTAAAAGCGCAAAGCACGATCGTTATTCCTTTGCTAATGCTGACGATACTCTTCAAATGAAACTAGTTTTCCGAGCTGCAAGCTCATCATTTGACCTGTGCGCAGACTCCTCTACATAATACAAATGTTTGTTGAAGTCGACATCACACTTTCGTGGTTTTCTGTTGTCGACTGGTCATGCCAGTATATCATGATTGCATCATAACAAAGCAACCTTAAAAAAAATACAAAAAAAATTTCGCCACTGCCAAAATTTTCTTTCGTTTGCCACATGCGTCAGCAACAGGAAACTGCCATTGCAGTGGGGGTCATGGCACCACTGACCAATGCAAGGGTGCTGGTACTTCGATGTTGAACCGACGCTGCGAAGCAGAACCGGCGCCAGAAAGTCTTCAGTACGGGGGGTTTTACGTTCGTGCAGGGGGACTTGACATACTAAAATTTGACAAAAATTGCAATTGGTGGGGGCTTGGAGTTTTATTTGGGGGTCTAACCCCACCAAAACACCCCCCAGCGAAGGGACCGTGTTGAAGGCGTCGTAGCGCGAAATTAGAGTTTTGTTTAACTTCGTTGGCAGCGTCGAGGATTATTTCAAAAAGGATCTTTGTATTCTGTCGAAAGTCCCACTAATTACCTGGAAATAATCAACTGTGAATTCATGCGAAAGCAAGGGCGGTTAGAAGGCTTGTCAGACCTGAAAATCTGCACTCTGAAACTTTTGAGAAATTAATTTTTTCGTCCGACTTTATATTATACAAAAAAATGCTACTTTCTTGGTGAATTTTTCGTCATTCACGTAGTTTTCAAGACAACTCCTACAAACTCATAACCTTGCTTACGAACACGCTCAGTAATGAAAAACGACGAATACCCCGATAAATTATCTTGGTTAAGAACCGTTGCAAGGTTTCAAAACTGGATTCTAATCTCAGATGTTCAAGTTGTTAGCGATCAATTCGCCCAATATCCTCGGACTGTTAGAGCGTTGTACAAACAAATGGAGATATTGGCCACCTGTGATTTTCACCAAGGTCGTGAATCTTGGCGACGTTAGAAAATCTTGCCAGCGTTAGTCCGACGGCCAGTCGCTTGCGTCAGACCGCTGGTGAAAATTAATCGGCGTCGCTGGCACGTGACCCGGTGTTTGACGTGCAGTAATTCAACGACGATGGTTTTGCATCTATTGTGGGTGGGCCTTTCATGTCAGCCGCGCGGAGTACTCGTCGTCGAGTAGCCTGTTTCTCCCGATGACAGTATGCCTTACTCCATAACCAGTCAATCGGCGTTCAGCCAGCAGTGCTGATTTTATCGCTTCGTGGAGTGCGGACGACCAGGCCAGTGTTTCAAAGCTGAAGTGGACTGCGCGTCAAGTGCTGCGCTGGCGCAAAACTCACTTTATTTCTACCTCGCTTGCTCACTTTATTTCTACCTCACTTGTTATTTTCGTTGTTTCCGTTTTACAGAACGCCGTCTATCTGCGAACGAACAAAACATCTGTGATGCAGTAGGCGACCAAAACTTTGGTTTGAAAGGAGAAGGTCGAAGCAAAAGCGCCATATTATTTTTGTGAGCTGACACCTACTGTAGGAACATTTGCCGTTGAGTCAAAGAGACAGGCGACCTACGGGGTGTCGGAAGCTGGGAGACACAACAGCGGCTTCTTTGGAGCTGGAACAGGACCTGCTCGCCCTCCGTTGTCGGGCAGCGACGATGATTTATTATTCCAGGTGGTGTCCTCTTGACAAAGCGCCAAATCACGATCCACTTGCAGGAACGCTGAGGTACCTCGAAAGAATGATTGGTCACGACACGGCGGCCCCCAGCAGCCTTAAAAATAGACAACCGGGGTCTGTTTTCCGGAAGTGCCTCTTGTTGAGCTTAAACCCAATACAGTTTTATTGCTTATCGTTCAGTTGACTTAACCTTATGATTTTTGTGTCCTGCCTGCTAATTGAAAATAGATGTTATTTTTCAAAATCTGTACTTCTGCGACTCTTCTGACAACAACGAGATATACCAAGCTTTGGCGTTGTTTCTGGGTAACTACTGTTAAATATTTACAAATCTGTATCTTATTGCAACGTGAACGCGCAACCGCTTCAACGTTTCGCAACAGCGAAAAATATTGATTTAATTTCGGAGACAACGGTTAATGGTTTTGGTGATGCTTTTCCAAGCGATAAGCACAAAGCCAAAGACAGTTGAACCAGAACACGAGACGCTGCTATTGTAGAACGTCAGGCTGCAATTAATTTTTCGGACTGTTTTACTTGCGCACTATTCGACCAGGCCGAAGCGGACGCTGGCATTCCAAAAGAATATCCGGAAATCTCGATGCGATTGTTGTCGCGAGTCGAGCTGCCTCGTCAAAACTCACCGCGGCCAGTCTTTGTGTCCCCCCCATCACACGCGTTCTTGTCTTCTTCGCATGTTTCTGCTGAATTTCGTGAATCACAAACGGTTTGATCGTCACGTTAGACAATTTAGCAATCCAGCCTTGTTTTGCCGAAGAGGTTACAAGCTGTCGCAGACGAAGCATGCTCAATCCATCCTGGCAGCGTAACGGCAAGCGAGATCTTTGATCCCAATGAGCCTGTAAACTTTGTCGGATGTTGGCTGGCGTGAACGAGATGCGACAACCGATAGTTTTGTTGCAGGCCTTCACCCGGGACAGCCGAAGCATTACTAAGACCATCGCTCCCGCGTGGCATCATCCGATATACCAGCGCTCCATTGTTCTGCTGAAGCTTGTTGTTTTTTAGGCGCGCTAGGCGGATTTCGAAACGAGCTGGACAATGCTTTGATGATGCTGGACAGGATGGAACGCAGCGTTTTTTGGCGGTGTCGTGCATTGGAACAGATCTCTATAAAATCGAGCGAAATTCGGAAAATCGATAAATTGGCGTCGTTAAGCTAAGACTAGCTGCATCTCCGGCAGGGACCAAGTTGAAATTAGCAAGCTTCCAAAGGAACCAGAAAAACAGCGAGCTCCCGCTACAGCAAGGTACCCAGTGTAGCAAAAAATCTGCAGGAAACATTTTCTTAACTGTTGCTAAGACTTTAATGGCTGATGCCAATTTTCTCTGTAGAAAGCTTTATAGAAAGCAAAGCATTGAGTCGCGTCGAAGGTCTCAACGTGTACTTGCACAATACAAAGGTTAACTCGCACTTTCTGAAGCAGTGTTTCCGCACTACTCGTTTCAACAGACTATGCAACAGTTTTTTCAATCGCGGACATCCTGAAATCAGCCCAAATTTTAAAGGCTTCAAACAAGTAAATGTTTTAACTGTAATTTTTCTGTTCGTCGCAGGGTCATTGTTTTTCTACATCAGGTTGAAAATTGACTCCTGCCAATATGAAGCCGAAATTCCAGAAACGTTCTTTTTTTATCTTTCGCGGAATGTCCGTCAGCCTCGCATAGAACAAAACGTAACGTGAGCCGAGTAATCGTTCCCGTTTTCGGCTTTTTGATGGTTGCATGAGGTCACCGGCAATAAAGTCCAAGCCTGATACGCTTAAATGCAAAAGCAAACCGTCAAGCCGATCCGGTAGCCCTTCATCGTATCGGATTTTGTTTCAGGAAACGCGGTGTGTTTTTACGTGAGTTGCAAACGCTTCTGTCCGTTAAAATATTTCGAGCAGTGGCAAGATCAGGTTCGTGTGGCGGGTCGGAGATTTAGCCAGATTGCCGGATTCTTGACGAACTAGCGAATTTCCGGGAGCTACAAGCAAGCTGCTGTAAAATCTGAATACCGTTTCGCCTTTTTAACAATGGACCCCGAGCGAACTCGCGCGCTGGATAACTTCAACTTTTATGAAGTGGCAAGCCATCCCTTTTCCCACCCCGCCCCCAATATGCTGTAAATAACAAATATTCAACCTGTTTCCGGCACTGCTTTGTGCCAAAAAGTTATTTGATGCAACATTTTCTGTTTTAGAACTGGTTGTTTTAACGAATCTTATTACAAATTGGCGCCACATACACTATGTTTCTAGAATTATGTAATGAATGTAACCTTAGGGAATACCATTCAGGAATTTCTTGCTTTTAAAATCGGTGTCCGCAAAATTCTTGGTATCTAGTATGACTCAAAGTCAGATGAAGATGAAATTGCGGAAGGATCAGGCGGACACAACCAGGCTGAACTAAAGAATTTTATAAATATAAAATAATGTCGAAATATAAAAGTTACGTAGCTACCCTGAACTGTAATTACTGGTGGACACAGACATGTTAACTAAACAATAATTCAAATAATCGACTCTTGTTTTGTGTTTTTTTATTAGGCTTTTGACAAAAATAATCCTTGCTTTCCATATTGATTTTTGTAAGTGACAGATGAGGGACTAAATCCCTACCTGGGAGCTAATTCTCATCAATTTCCATTGATGCCTTAATTTTGGAGCATGACGTTTCTATTTTTATAATCGACTTTGTCGTTAACTTATTTAGTATCCCAAACCTGTAGGAGGTCGCAACCCGTTAGGATGTTTTCAAGTAAGCAATCTCTTTCGTCAAATCACAAATTGGCCGCGTTCATGATGGGAAAAGTTTTTTCAAGCCTTTCCTTGCTGCGAAAATTTCAGAATAAAGATCTAGTCTAGAGCAAGCTGACGGGTTAAAATATTCACTTTTAACCTCCGTCTTAAAATAGAAGAACTTTTGCCGCCGCATCTTTGACAACAAGTTCCTGATTGTAGACTTTCCACTACATTTACATGTGCAACTGCACCGAAAGCTTTCAGCGTTTTTTGTGTGTATGGAAAGCGCAATCCACGCCCGGGAAGCGTGGTGAATATTTCGGAATATCTTTAAATTGCAAAGACTCCTACATGGCATTCCAATCGAGTTTCTCCAAAATATTTTACAATACGCCTGTGAACAAATTGGCTACTGTCCGTCTGGAATTGGGGTGCAAACTGCAAACCCACGTTTGCAATGCTGTTGAAACATCCAAAAAAACTGGGATCCAAGCACCTGACAACAGGTTTTTGTCTTGTTGCGTCGCAAATTTTAAAGGTCAATGATAAAACATGAAAAATCTGGGTTCCGCAGGCACGGGGCCTGCTCTATCGTGTTGTTTTCCACCTCAGCTTCGAGTTCAAAAGGCAACCGACGTTAGTCGCTACCGTGATCCGGATCGAGGTGAGCTTGACGTGGTGAGAAACGCAAAGTCGCGGAACGGGTTCGATCGCGGCACGAATGGATTTAAGGGCTTTGCATTGTCCCTTGTGGTCGGGCATCCCGCGTGTTTTCTCGTAAAACCGTAATAAAACACCAAACACCTGCATTTCACTTCCACCGCTTTAGCTGTGCGTTGCATGCTCGGTTCTGGACAATAACAACAACGCTAAGCCGGGGGAATTACCGCTGCAATGTACGAAATTCACGATTTCACTTTGGCCAATGATGTTGCCAAGGAGGAAAGCAGTGTTGCGAGTTTAGAAATGCACTTCGCCAGAGGGTGACAAAGCGCAACGATCTGGAGCTTCCACAGAGCAGATCGTATGAAAAGCATTCGAGCTCAGATCTTTTTCTTAGGTATTTTGAAAGCAGTGGAGGAAGGAAAACTCTATAGCACGGGTTAAAAAGAGGTTGGGCAGTTTTTTGCACTGACACCTCCGCTCCGCATCCATTAAGTCAATTAGGCCTTACGGTACATTAGACATAAACACCCTTTCCAGGACTCGGACCACATTTTACGGGTTCATCCCCTACAGCCGACTTTTTTCTACAAATTACTTAAGTAAGTAGAAGAAAATACAGTAATAGCTACAATTCATGCTTCGACCCAAAAATCTGTCTGGCTTTTATCGCGGCTAGGCAGTGAAAGCGCAACCAATTAAAAACTTCAGAAAAGAACCTATCATCATACTCTAGACTAGAGTGCCACACGTAAGCTGCGGGCGCCCATTTCCGTTTACCATGTGCCGTAGACCACACGGCTACTTTCCTTGTTATTGCTGCAGTGCGATGGCAAGTCATTGACAGCAGCACTCTTGAAACTTTCCTCTGCATCATTTAACGCTGCGAGCACGCGTCAAGCTCTCGATGTGGTCCGCGTGGGATTCGAACCCTGTCTGTCAATTTTAGGGCTAAAGGATTCATTTCCAGGAAGGAACCACACGCTAAGATCTTGTAGCGCAGATATTTCGCCTACTAGTTAGGCATCGTCAGCTCCTATTCAAATAAAACCTAGGTGCAAATTTTCAAAATTTAAGAGTAAAGAAGATATTTTTGTCCAGGCTGGACAATGTTGAAGACCAAAGCAATCAGTTACAATTTTTTATTTTTGGTTGGCAATATCGATTTTTTGCCTTTGTAAAGTGATTATCATATTTTGCACGAGTTTAAGATCGTATGCAGAAGAGCTCAGACATTGTCCAAGGTCGCTTTTGGCAGTTGGGTGACTGTTCGTGATACTGCAACAAAAGCAGTTCATTCCGATCAGCACCATTTAGTGTATTAATTAATTCAAAGAATAACTTGCTAATGCTTGCTTGCCTATAGCTGCGGATTGAAACTCACATGGTTTATAGCAAAGCTATGTCTTCATTTTCCAAAGCCAGGACGTTTCTACAGGGTCCGGACCCCTTTAAGCAGTTGATTGCAACTATCCACGCGTATTCCAAGGTCGGAATTCAGTCTAGGAAGTTGATGTGCGCGACAACTGCAAATGGGAAAGCAATCATTTTTCGTCGATGTTGCTCCCGTCAATGCGTTTAGAAATTGCGCAAAACGCATGCGCACAAGGACCTTTGGAAACCTTGCACCCTGTGCCAGCGGTGCTGCGTTTTCACAGGAGCTCGCCAGCAACGACTTTAATGTCTGCTTTTCGTGATTCAGCGGCAAGGAAAAAAGCCAAAAATCAGTCTCCCAAAAGTTATGTGTGAGTTGTAAAAGTGAATTGTGCTTTCTAATATTTGCAGCTCCTTACTTGACATTTCAACGCTTTGTTCTCCTTGTGTACAATCACGACCTGACGTTCAATAAGTGCAGCCTACAACTAAGAAATCCAAAACAAACGTTGACTCTCTCTCGTAGCGAACCGCAAAGTAATGAAATCGGTGTTGTTAAACAAGGTTTCCAAAAGGTTTGTGATCGGTGATTTTCTCATTCTGCTATATAAAAAGTTCTCGCAGGTTTTGGATACGTTTTAATATACGAAATCACTCATTAAATCATTGCAGTGTTATTTTTTTCGCAAATTTGTCTTTCTGTACACAACATTAGATACGGTGTTTGTTTTAGGATGGTTTCTCCTAAATGGCCTTCTCCGGCGACACAGTTAACGTCAATAATGGCCGAAACATCAAGGCCGATTAAAGTGGTGCGGTAGTGACGACAAAATTAACGCCCTAATCATAAACGTCTGCCAAGAACACGTGTTGGCTTCGCCAAGTGGTACAAAACGAAGCTTAGCACAAGTTCAAACGGGAACGACCCACCGCTGTTGAAAGAGCAGGGTTTTAATAAACAAAATTGCCGGCCGCAAGGTTAAGTGTCCGTGAAAATAGAAACTGGTGACAACAATTAGATTGCCCCGCGAACAAACGGATCAACGTTTTTGTAGCAAGCTTTCATTCCGGGACATCGCTTCTTTCACTTCATTGAAGACCCATAGCGCCGGAAACGCAAAGGAGAAAGGGCTTTTCTGGGTGGGGTAGCATCGATGGCTAATGACATCGTACGCGCCGTTCTTTTAAAACGTTGAAGGCAAAGCAAAATGCAGCCATGCGTGCGTTTGTTCAGCGTGTTGCTTGTAACAACAACGACGCAGTGTCAGAATAATAAGCAACTTTTGCTCAACGCGATGTGGCAATAATTTTCATAAGCAAAATTCTTGCGAATCTTGAGCATGATACGCAGCCAAAATGTGTGTGAAGAGTCAGGTTTAGGAGATAAAAAGTTTTCAAAATTGGATTTTTTTTGTAAAATTTTAATAATATTTTCATTCCAAAAATGTTTAGAAAATGTAACTTCTTTCCTTCAAACTTGAGACAAATATCTCCACCGAATTTTTAAATACAATTTTTTTCTCTTCAAAAGGGGTTGTTGGCATTGTGCCCTTTTTTAAGTATGCCAGCTTTCAGAGTGGGTTAAATGCTTTTACATTTTTTTACGTTCAACCATAGTCTGGCCAACGGCGTCCATCTAAAAAAACAGTCGTGATTGCAAAGAATCTGTGAATTGGACAGTTGTAAACACAGATCAAGAAAAAAGTCCTACGTAAAAATGCATGGAACTAGACTCCTGAAAAGCTGACATGAAAAACAAACAGCTTTGTTCGGCAAGTGCTACTGAATTGCCAGGTGCCTCAGATCTCACATTCAGTCGTTACTCGAACTTTTGCACTTTTGCAGAAGGTTCGGTGTTAGATGTTTCTACTTGACTTGCCAGTCTGACCACCGCTCCGCTGCTCTTTTCTCCGCTCCGCTGCTCTTTTCTGCCCTTTTCAAGCCATGTCGCAATGCTCCAGAACAAAGGAAGCCGCGACTGCAAACTTATCATAAAGCCGAGCAGGCCACTACACATCTACCAAACGTGTCGCCAGAGGTGATAAGATTTTTCAAATCGGATTAGTTCAAGTGCGCATAACACCCAGCACTTTCTGACGCGTTGAGTATCAATGGCGTTTAGAACAAAAAGCTCTGACTCCTCGGTGAAATCTTGCGCAGGTGGCTTTGTGCCGCGAGGTTTCGAAAACAATTAATTGACCTGCGCACACACGTCTGGCA
>JGI24158J21664_10003682_pt1 | contig 19375 bp, 10 predicted proteins | sample Ectturendosymbi3_FD_21664 | JGI IMG/M metagenome (IMG submission 21664) | reverse complement strand
TAGTTCCGCATCCAATCGCAAAAAGTCACGTTAAACCTTGGTCAGTGAGAGAACACGGCACTACATGAGTCCGACTGTTCCTTCCGTTTGTTTTCGAACAATTAATATTGATATAAAACACCAGCGAAAAATCTTAACAAGTTTTTTCCGGGCGGGCCATGGTCTCTTTGGCCTCATTCTGGCTGCGCCTCTGAAACTGACCGCATTAATACGTACTCTTCACTTCCACCAGCTTTCCTGGAATCATGGGTTGCTTTCACTCTTCGATTTACCAGGGTTGCAAACCTGTCTTCACTAAAAAAACAGATCTTATCCCAAAAAAGCCAGATTGCAGTTTTAAGACATTTACACATACAACATGCATAACCAAGCACAAAATAGACGTTAAAACTAGTCAGAAACATCGATATAATACAATCCTAAATCTTTGCAAGCATTTTTCCTCTTAATTACACTGTCACACTATTTGTTTCTTATCAATAACATCGATCACTTTTAGGGCAACAGTAAGATCTTCGCAATATTCTGTGCACCCTGCATGGTCATAGACTCTCGTCAGAAGAGATTTGTAATGAATATGCAGCTCAGACAATGTTTAGCCAGAGCCAGCCTTTCCGACTGAAAAATATTTTGTCTGGATTTTTTGATTTCCCAAACAGCCAATGGCGTTAAAAAAGCCAGAATTTCAAAATCTGTCTCAAAAAAGCCAAATTGGCAGCTCTGCGATTTACTGATGTTGAAGTTTGCTTGAAATTTGAACAACGTGCTGCCAAACGGATCAAATTCATTCTAAGCCTAAAAAACAACATAAGCAGGTTTTTGGGGGGCATTAGATTATAATTGACATAATTTGGAGTTGCATTTCTGATTAGTATAAAATTTAGCGATAGCAAGGGGTATTTGGTCTTGAAACAATGCAGTTTTATGATTTATTTTCCTACACATTTGCACGTTTTAGGAGTTTCGTTGAACAGGATTGCAAAGAACCAAATGTACTTGCTAATGATGATAGCGTACCATGGCTAAAAACAAATTAAAGATTTTAATATGACTTTAAGGGAAAAAAGGTAAACCCGTAAAATGCTAACACAGATAGTCAGTTAACTCAAAATTTTTTCAGCTGTCTTACTGACTGCAAGGCAATGGTCTGTAAAGCTTTTATGAGCTGGGAGAAATACCGTAAATCTCAGCGAGGGATATGAGAGAAATTATATAAATAATGTCAACTTTGATACTGAAAGCTTTTCTAGCAAATCAAGTCAAAGAAGCTAGGTGAAAGACTATCATGTTTGCCAGACAGTTGACCTTATTCTCAGGAAATTAAAAGCTATATCGAAAGCGTTTTGTAAATAACAGTAAATTGCAAAAATTAAGATCATAAAATACTGTTATGCAGTGCCTGGAACAGATTTTAAACCGCAGCAGAGCTGGAGTTGCATACGTTTTCCTGGTTTTCTCTATTGATTGTGTAAAGAGACTTTTTTTAGTTCAATTTCCAAGAATTAAATTATTTTGAACGGACTATTTTTGCAGCTTTGATCGATCAGTCAAAACATACTCAGTTCTTTGAGTAAAATACGTTTATTCCGTGTTAAATATACGTGGAGATAATCTTGTATCCATTGACTTGTTTAGGAACCTTTGCAGAAACCTAAGGACTGTCGCTTACATTGTGGAAGCCACAACGAAGCATATACTTTAGTAGACTCCGTTCTTAATGCCGGTTAACGAGGCTTGCAATGATGCCGCATGATCAAATGAAGCTATATACAGTACTTTTATAATCGGCAAGAGACATCACCAAAAGTCGAATACATTACTGTTTTCTCTTTCTGAAGCATCTAAAGGTAAAATGTCATTCGTTGAGATTAACAAATATTTAGGACGATTACTGCAGTTCCAGAAGATTCATCAAAGTCAGCTCTTTACAAGTTTTAAACTAGCAAACAAATGAAAAAATAGTAAAACGTATTTGAAATTAATATGCATTTGCGAATTGCTTCGCTCAGAAGCAGATCTTAGCTAAACAAGAAGCAAAAAAATCTCTTGTCTTAGAAAGTGTTTTGCCCAACCGGAATAATTAATTAAATAACAACTAGCTGCAAATGGCATCATCTGCTGGAGGAAAGTTGTGGTTTTTTCGACTCGTAATCTAAGATGTTATAAAGCAGTAATTGCAGGTACAGACAGATTACTGGTTGGCTTTAGCTGGTGGCAAGTCATATTCCTTCTTGCAGCTCTTTTCAACTCAGCAAGGTCAAAATGTAATAATTAAAATTGTAAGTAATAATGGGCAGCAAGCCAGAATCCTTTTGAAGATTTTGTGCTTGGTTAAAGCTCAAATTGAGCGAGAGCCAAAAATGTTGAAATCTAAGCAACTTTTCAAAGTTAGACGTTTAACGTAAACATCCCGTTTTTTTACTAAGTTCTTCTCTCTCATATTGAAACAACTGTGGTGCTTCGAAATATTTTGCTTGCCGGGTGTTTTGCTTCGCGAAGTTAAACTTTATGCAGAGACGCCAAACAACTAGAATAGATCAGAGCGGATTAGGAAACGTCAAGATCGGATTCGAAAAGTTAAGAATGATCCAGCTGTCATCATGAAATGGTTCCTAGCATTTTTTGGCATTATTTGAGGTGGTTTAAAAAGGAAAAATGTTTATCCAAGTCCAAACTAACTAAGCCCATGATACCCCAGTAGCGTAACCAAACCAAAATTTTGTAGGGAGTCCAATTTTTTTACTTAAGCGAGCAATAGTATTTTGTATGGGACACCACCTCTCAAAGCACGAAACGACAAGATATGCTAGAAATTTGGGAGAAAGTCCCCATTGGCCTCCCTGCATGGCTTCGTTTATGTGCTACCCCGGTCAAAGTAGAAACCGCCGATCATTTCAGACTGAGTCGATTACTCAAGTTTTACGCTCCTCGTTTTTATCGAAATAATAACCTTGTGAGCATGTATGCCTCCTGCACAGTCGACAGAATTATGAGCAACTTGATACAATGCCACAGGCTATGTGAATGCTAGTTTTCAAACCATGTACCAAACGACTAAATTCAAATTAATTTTGTAAATCTGGAATCATAAAACTACGCTGTTACACGTTCACACAATATTGCATCATTATTATTGCATCATTTATATTGCATCATTTGCATTGCATCATTAATGTTACATCATTAATGTTGTATCATTAATATTGCATCATTAACATTGCATTATTAACGCAAAATCTTATTTCATGAAAAACTTGCTAAAGTTGAAATCATAAGCGCTTTTGTAAACGTAAAGAGCATTCCTTGCCTCAAAAATTTGAATAGCGTATGTATTTCCTGGCGCCAGTAACATTACGCTGCTGTTGCCAGTTCACAGCTTTTCCTTTGTAGAGCTAAACATGAAGTAACAAGGTCTTCTTCGAACGTTTTTAGAAAAAAATCCACGAGCAAAATAGAATAGACAGTTGATAAATCTGTAAGTGTTCCGGCTCAGGCCTTCGTGAAAACAGCACAGCAAGTTGTGCTGTAAAAAATGCTGTAAGAAGGAGGGGAGATGCGATACAAGTGCGCGACGTTATGGAGCAGGACACAAAGCTGCAGTTCACATCTTCACCGTGCACAAACAGACGAAACCTGCCGCTGTTTGAATGTAAAAATAATCATAGCGAAACCTTTGAAACTCCAACAGTGACATGATTTCTTGGCTATAGTATGTTGAAAGCGTTGTGCAAGAGTGACACTTACCAGAAAAAATTTTGGCATATTTTTTTTAGAACCTGAACATAATTCTTTCAGTGCTTTTTTGTTGGTTTTGAGCAGGGATGTACTTTTACGTACTGCCTGATATGAAAATGCAAAACTATGGCACAGCCAAGATGTAATTTTAATAAATACATGCTGTTTTTATCACTAAAATTTGTACAATAACTGGCAAATTTCATCTTCAGCGAAAACAAGTAAAGCACGATCTAAAATCGCTCAATTGTTTAAGGAAACAGAAAGCCAAAACAATTTCAACTTGTTGACTGCAAGTATAAACATTTTGGAAATAAGGATCCAACAACACTATTAACTGAAAAACAAACAAATATAAACACTTGAGGAAACGCTCACAGGCAAAGAAACAGATCGCAGTTGTATTTGCAAGTGAAAAAAGTATTTTAGGCAAAAGGGGTCTACACTTATTTTTTCCTTATGGAAAAAGCATTATACCAGGTCCCTTGAAAAAAGCTTTGGGGAGTTTTGCAGGAATACGGCCCTGAGGGTCACCTTCCACTTACTATTAAGTCTTTGTATTCCTGGTCAGAAGTTTGTATCCATGCCAACAGTATTATGTGAAAACCGTTGGATCGTGGGAGCCCATTGTCTCTGACAAGGGTTTGTGCTGTCACCACTCCTCGTCATAGTCTGTAGGAATTGGAAAGACATTCACAGCCGAGTCAATGAGTCAATGCGAGTGTCACTGTTGGAAGCTGGAGGATCAACCATTTGCTTTTTGCGCACGATTTGATGCTGCTTGCATCCTCTGAACAAACCTCCAACATGCACTTGATCGGTTTGCTGGGCTGCGAGCGATAACTGAAATATCAGATCAATGGAAACAAATACAAAAATGGAAAAAATCAACTAAACCGATCGAGTTGTCATGTTTCTCTACGAACACAAAGCACGGTTGGGCAGACAAGACGTTCAGGGTATCCTCAAGTGAGTGCAAAACGCAACAACAGGTTGAGAATTTCAAGTACCTTGAGCTGACCTTTGCTGTGATTGAACGTAATGAATTTTCGGTAATGGCGGAAGAGTGTTATCACAAGTAAAAGCGGAAGAGATGAAATTTCTACAGAAAGTTCAGCCGTGACGCTGCGCCTACGTGACAGGGTGCACAGTTGTGAAATTTGCAATGCTCTAAATGTCCAACCACTTATTCCAATCAGAATAGTGGCCGTGCGTTTGAGGACGATCTTCTGGTCAAAAAAGAAGGGGCCCTGTCTGCAAAGACTAACAAAGGGGTTCACCACCTCTTGCTAGCTAGGAGACCCGATTGCAGATATCAGCCTGGTACCCAGGGCCCGTCAGTTGCGACGCCCCTACTCGGAATGTGTAGACCCCAGTTAAGTTAGAGGTTACCTCACATTTAAGTACGCACTCGTAACGTTCCTGTCCCTGACAAGTGCGCAAAAATCCGTCACAAATTCTGGATTTGAGGTTATCAGCAATTTATTGCTGTTTAGTTTTTGAGCTGAAAAACGCATCAGCTGGACATCCGGAAAGTTTGAAAGTCACCTTCACTATAGTTTACCGTTTGGACTTGTCATACAAGGTCATCTAGCGCATATTTTGCGTAATTTTGTGATTAGCGTCTAACGCTACCTGTCTTAGTTTTCGCCGAAAGCAAGCATTTTAAGGTGCTTTTCAAATCATCACAAGCATCTCCTACTTGAGTTTTACATCTGTACACGGCAACGCTTGGTCTCGAGTGTTTCGTATGTTGCTCAAAGACTTCCAAAAGTGATATTGTTCACGACTGTTTCCAGTGTCACCTATCGCTACTAGCAGATGTAAATACCAAAAATCGAGAATTCTGTATATTGTAAAACCTCTTGGTGGGAATATTTACATTTGGGGTATATTTGAAAAACGTGACATGTTTTGCGTTTGTCAGTTTGTATGATGTCCGCAAAATTCCGAACTTCTCATTTCTGCGGAACTTGCAACAAATTCATTAAAAAATTTGGCGCGCTGTCACGCTTCGCTGCACTAAGGCACGGACGCCGATGACACCATAGGTTAGTTTTTATGCCAAAGTTACAAGTTTCCGGTGTCAAGCGAAATTTCTGACTTGCAAATTTTCTGACTTCACATCATGTACGCATGCACAGAGTAATATTTTACATACCAAATACGCTGATAAAACTGTTTTTTTGCGGCTTAGGAACTAGTGTTTAGGTAAGTTTGTCGAGTGAGAATTTGGATTAGGGTGAGAAAAAGAAAATATTTGAAATCAACGACTAAGTCCGATGATTTTCAATGGTTAAAGTTCTTCCGGTGCTATAGCTTATTGTGGGCACCTCACATCTAACCAAAATGTTTGGATTTACACAACACACATCACAAAAGTAATTGCCAGTGTTGCGATCGGAAATCCCGAGCGGCAAGTGTGCAAAGCTTCGCACTGTAGCAGCAAGCAACAATAGAGATCACCCGATGAGATCACTCTCGTCGTCACCGTTAGCACGTACAACCAGCTGTTCACCAGGTTCACAAGCATTATTACAGGTCGCTCACCAAGATCACTCCATCGGGATCACTCTATTATTGCTTGTTCGCGCCACATATAATATATAGTGTTTTTCTTCACGCACATCCCGTTCGTGGTGTATCACACATTTAACGCAACACCACCGGAGAGGTTGCAACACCAGACTTTATTTATTTGTTCTGAGAAGCGAAATAACTGAAAAACAATAACAGGTCAGATATTTCGCTTGACACCGGTGTTGCGTTACAAATACCGGCTATTTGCAGAACCCTGCATGCGTTTACCAAAGATTTTAGGAGATATGTCAGGTACATGATATGTTTGGAGTGAGGAATGCAGCTGAGGATGTCAAATCGCCTAAACATAAAGACACAGCGTACTGGGTACATGCATACCTGCATGCCTTTGTTTACAGATGCAAGCACGTAGGGTGCACGCACACATTCTTTAGGTGGCTGCCCAAGTGCTAAGTAGCACCTACCAGCTGAGTGCTCACAAACGACTCAGATTGAAGTTGCGTACTTTAAAAGGGAGCTTACTGTAACTTCTGCCGGCTGTACCCACAGAAAAACTCCTTTGGTGCCGAATAAGGACCAAGTGGCGTGATCACATCTCCGATCTGGCTTGGTCGTGTCTTGATGGAGCCCGAAGAATTGTTAGCGGTTGCTTTTGATCAAGTGACGTTATTTCTGTCTCCGCAACCCTCCCGAGACGAAACGAGGGCTTAGAAATTAATAAATGAATGCACTTCCCAGTTGTTGGTGAACAACCTTCAAGCACAAAGCACGAAAATGGTAGAGATTTGTGTGAGAAGCATTATTCGCTTTGTCTTGTCCATGTTATCGATGACGACCAACAGAACTTATCATGCCCTGCTTACAGGCCTGTAGCCAGGTTTTTAAGTTTGGGCGGGAAATACATTTTTAGAGGGAAAGACTTTGTTTTTATTATATCAAAACAAATTTCTTCGGGCTCAACAAAATTTGGAGGGTTGCAAAAATTGGGAGAACTGCACGCAAGTTTCCCAAGTAACTATAGGCCTGCCTGCTTACAAAACTACAAACTCGTATTGAATAACGAATGAAGCCGGTGGGTATTGATTGTTGCACTGAAAATTGTTTTTCAGCTAAAAATAATCTATTGTTTCAGTCGGTTCTGTTACAGCCACTTGTGAAAGCTCACCGTAGCTAAGTAACTTATGTAAGACAAAACCGGGTTGTTTATCATCGTCTGTGAATGGGATTCGCAGGAATTTCTGTGCATAAGTAGCTGCTCTTGATGTCAAGCACCATGCGAAGTAGGATTCACAACCGTGAGGCTATTATGACTTTTGCTGAGGGCAATGCATTAGCTGCAACAAACTTATGCCTTTGGGTCTTCTTTGACAATTGGCCATATTGTCGAAAACAACTAACATTCTTCGTTAGAAGTGGTTTAGCACTAAAGCTTGGAGTCACTCTTTGCAAAAGCTTCGATGCTCTGTGTAAGAACTGTATTTGTTTAAACAGTTTTGACCGCTTAGCCGTTATACTTCTTCCACGTAACACACTTTTAAAGACATGTTGTAAGCAAGCGGTTCTTAACCTTTTCTCTACCACGCCTCCATTAAGTAACTGTCTTTTGTTTCAAGATCCGCTGATTTCAAACAAGTGTATTGGACGGAACACTTTCCCTTTCAAACACTTTACATGCTGTAGACTAAAGCATGCAAGGGCTCGCTACCTCTGGAAATTTATTGACGCGTCCCTGGGGAGGCATGCTCCCTTGGTTAAGAACCACTGTTGTAAGCAATGAAGTTGGAAGCTCCTCATTTCTTAATTTTGCGGGCTTTCCACATGTGTGAATGAATGTTTAACAAGGACAGACGTTAGTAAGTTGCAAACAATTTTTTCCAGGAAAACATTTGCATCTTCATCAGACTATCAGGTAAACAAACATAAGTAATGTTCCCTTTAAGGTCAAAGGTAGAATCTTTTTTGCGTCGTTTTCATTGTTATCACTTTTCGAGAATGACAAAGAGCAGCCGCATTGGTAGAAAAACTCTACTCATTGCCAGTGATTACTTACAAGCTTATGCTGTAGACATGGGCGTACGCACGGGGGAGCATCCAGGGGAGACTAAGAATCAAAATTTTTTGCAAAACATGAAGTCAGCAGCTTTAAATCGGATTGATTTAATTCTTGCAATGACTGTTTATTTGCCGGTATGACGCTTCTACTTCACAAGAGTCAGATTCACTGTTCTTGTGTCATGTAGTGATGAGCTTGCAGTTTACTCACGTCCGCTCCGTTGCTTGCTGAGGCAGGTTGCGAAACTTTCGAAAGAGTTGTTCTACTGTGCGTCTTGACAAACGTATGGCAACAAATCTTCAAAGGTTCACTTCAAGTTCCGGTAATGGGCGTTTTCTCACGTGTGACTGTTGAACGCAGACATCTTGGCAGGTAATGCAGCGAGGCAAGGTCTCTGAGAGAAAAGGGGGTACAAAGACCGACACTGCTCCCCCTAACTTCTGCAGCCCTCGTTGAAACGTGTATAGCGTGGTTGTATAGTAAACAGAATACACATATAACAGCTATTATGCTAAAATTTAAAAATAGATTAATTGTTGTACTGCATGGAAACGACTTATACTAGAGATTTTGCGCTTGATTACAAGAAAAACTTAGCGTACGTACTTTCATCCTCCCGGGCCCCAGTTATTAGAATACGTCTATGCAGGGGCTTGTGGGAATACGTCTTCATAGTTAAGGTTGCGTCCTGACTTCTGAGTGAGTACGGAGTGCAGCCAGTGGCGTAACTAGAGGTTTGAGACAAACACTCATAAAAATTAAGAAGTGATATTGAATCCGGAGATCACTCCAAAAAACGCAAAAAAACTACTGAAAATCAAAAGGCACCAAAATATAAGCTAAGTGGGGCCCGGTTGTTACATTTAGCCAGGGGGGTTGATTCGCACCCCTGCCCCCCACATCAATTACAGCACTGAGCGCAAAGCTATATTTGCTGCTTCGATTTTTCATAATTCATCTTCTCAATTTTTTAAGCCTGCGTGGGATTTTATTTTTAGTACTGTAAGTTATCCGTAGTCGTGTCCAGGGTCGCAGAGTCGGAACCGGAGTCGGAGGTTTTCGGGTGGCCCCGGAGTCGAATTCCTAACAACACTGCGAGTCGGAGTAGGATTATTTTGTCCGATTAGATCATTTTTACATCACACTCTTAAATTGGACATTCTTGTTGAAATGATACAACTTCTTTTGAAACTTTTGCTGAAACAGATTTCTTGCTGTGCACCACGATTTCCATTGACTGTAACAGCCCAATTTCATTCCCTTTATGTTAAGTAGTCGGAGTCGGAAATTTTGGAAAGGTCGGAGTTGGAGTCGGACATTTCACCTCCGACTCCGCAACCCTGGTCGTATCTACTTGTCCGGTTTGTGTATAATGAGCGTTCACCGTGCACAAAAATTAGTAAAGAAAAGCTTGGTTTCATTGATCGAGATCCCAGACGCTTGCAGCGCTTGTTTCAAAGTGAGGCTGACGTGTCTTGTAAGCAGGCGCGGATTTATCATTAGGCTAAAAAGGCTTAAGCCTAGGGCCCCCGATTTTGGGAGGCCCAAAATTTCGGAAGTAAAGGACGATTTCTAGCATTTTTGTAAGCAATTATACAGTATTTGTATTTTTGTTGTGGTTCGACACACATTTTTGACTATGCCGCTAACAAAAGATCAGTATCGAACAGGGTTTTCCAAACTTTTCATCCGAGGGCCACATAAATTAGTACACAACAGTGCGAGCGTCGGACATCTTACGTAACGTGATTGTTTCGGAATATGTTACATAATACTAAATCAAAAATTTTTTGTCAATTAATTTTTCATTATTAATAAAATCTATTCGCCAGCCGGATTTGGCCCGCGGTCCTTAGTTTGGAGAATGGCTTCGCAGGCCGGATGAATAGCTTCGCGGGCCGCATTTGGCCCGCGGGCCGTAGTTTGGAGACCCCTGATATAGAAGAATGAGCGCAAGGGATTGAAGTAAATGGCGATAAGCATTATCTTTTTATGACGTAGAGACTTGGTTTTTGTTGAGACTTGGTTATTGTTACGTATAATGTGTGGGGCAAAACGCCTGAATGCTTTTTCAGAATACGCGAGGCCAGTGAGGTACTTCCGTTCAGCCCGGGTCTGTCTCTTGTTGCTTTTTATGGGTAAGATATGGGGTAAAGTCAAGACCAGCCTGCACTGTAGATAAGGCTGCAGATATTCAATGGCGCAAAATGCGCTGGGGTATCTGTGCGAAACGGCGCCAATGGCAAAGTTGATGTGTGCGCCCTTTCTAATAATTTATGTATTATATATAGGTACAATTTTTACGAAAGTTAAAACATTAAGAAAATAAATGTTTTGAAACGGAAAATATTTGTATTTATTCTTGCTTCAACTTTTCAGCAAATAATATATAAATTATCCATGAAGACCATGACATACTTCTATACTCATTTAGTTTTATTATGAAGAATATCAAAACATTCAAATAACAACCTTCTCATAATTTATAGGCCTACGTAGTGTTGCCTGACAAAATTGTACATCTTACAAAAAAACAAACAATATGTTGCAACTGCAAACGACAATTTTTTATGAAAAGAAATACATTTAATTTGAATTGTACAATAAATTATTTAATGCATGTCATGTATCACTTGTGTTCGAAAAACACAATTCCATTGAAACATTAATATATCCAGTCTTTTTCGGTTAAATTACACAAAAAATGCTCCGTTCCTCATCAAAGCAAGATCTCAAAATCTGCCCTGACTTATACTATTAGTGATTGATGCACGGAGGTATGGTAGGACCAGTCTCAGTTTACCTTTAGCGCCTTCAAGAATTTCGTTCGGGAGGGGCAAGTCAATGACGTTGTCGGTTACTCACGTCTTTTTGAGATCGACTGTTCCTTCAGTTTGGTTTCTAACAATTGAAAATTAATATAAAATTCTAAGCAGGTTTGTTTCGGGGGCGAGGGCATGCTGCAAAGTCTTTTTTCAGCGATTTTGCGGACAAAAGTCCCGTTGATCGCCGACTATGTACAGTAACAGCGAGCTCTTGACACCTGCAAACTGTGCAAATGCACAGGGAACTCAGTAAATATGTAACGGAGTGCTGTCAGATAACTTCACCGCTGGCTTTTTCGTCAGCTTCATTATGACTGTTTCGGTTCCTGATATCGAGGGAATTCAGAATAAACTAATATGGTTATGAATTGCAACGTGTTCAGTTAATGTAACGAGCACGTGTAGCGCTAATTTTTGTGACACCAGTCATCGCGAACCTTCCAGAAGGGCCCCCAATTTAAAATAGCCTAGGGCCCCGAAAATGAAAATTCGCCTCTGCTTGCCTCTGGTAAAACAAAGTCATAATTTGTGGTTTCTCAAGAAGCCATGGCAATGCCACCTTTGATTAATTTGATTGTGATGACGGCAACTGGCGGCAGGCCGAAGCCTGAAAGTTGCTTCTCGCCGGGGCTCTTGCTCAAGGAGAGTTACGGCAATTTACTCAGTGGTCGTGGATCGAACACCAACCGTCCATGTGAGAGACATTCTATCACTTAACTTCCGCTGCCCCGTGCTTCATTCTTAGACCATGGCAATGCTTTTTTGAAAAAAAAGTACCTTGCTCAGATAACCTGCTGATAGCCTCTTGTTTAGGTTATAGTAATGTTCCTGGCTATTGCCAGGAATGATGGTATCAAGTTGACTGACTTCAAAAATGATGGTATCAAGTTGACTGACTTCAAAAATAGTTGGAATACAAGAATGGCCGATGAAAAGCTGTTTACGTAGACGTTCAACCGATGTAACCAATCGGTACTTTGTTATCTGTTTAAGTGCTGATTAACTATTGAAAAAAACAAAATGATTTCCCTTGGCTCCGGTTTTTGTCTTTTTCTTGCTACCTTTTGATGATCACATTTTCTATTAAAGAAAAATTCAACTCACCTTGGTGTAGATACAGCTAAAAGTTGCCAGTTAATTATTGGCAAATTAAATATGCTCCCTTCGCATAAACCACCAAAAGTACATGTTTTTTGCGCTTTTTGCCTATCCTGCCTTAGAACAGAAACCAACAAGGTTTTGCTTTTCAACATTGTGACGCAAAATGTAAGAACAGAATCAATTTGGAGGTCAAATCTTGTAGCCTCTTCATGAAAAATTTTGTGTGTTCTCTGTAGCTGACAAATCGGAAGCTGTATGGATGTAGGAGCAGGCAATTTTTTTGAAATGCAAAGAATATTTTGCCCAAATTTCCAAAAATTTGCCCGGAAAACTATTATGCGACAAACTTTCTCCTTACAAATTTTCTGTAGCTGTTGGTGCACTATATACCGTATTTTCCTCTACAATGTTGTCATAGACTTGAAAATTGAAAATTTCGTTCTTGAAATTTGGTTTGTAATAACCCAACTGAAAAAGTAGGCTACACTAGGCTGTGCGAGAACATTGTCAGAAGCCAGTTGGCTCAGTATTCCTGAGCATCTGCCTCACAGTTCTGAGGTTTCGCGTTCCATTCACATTCTAGTTGTTGCTGTCAGCAAGGAACCTCAAACCTATCTGAGGTAGGTCTAAAGGTGCTTTTTTCTCTGAAGACATATATGTGGCACCTACCATTATTTATATTAGGACTATGCCGTGAGTCTCACAATATTGTCTTCTCAACTGAACATATATGCAGCATGCAACAAGCTGTATGGTAAAATGTGTTCATCCAAAGACTTTGGTTAAAATTAAAATCAAAAACTTTTCTGCATACTTGCCTGGCATGGATTCTCCTAATATGAAGTAGGTGCCCCACAGCATGCTCTATTCCCACGTTGTACAATTAATAAAGCACGTAAAAGAAATGTCTATTTTTGGCCAAACTTTTAAGTGAGTCAATGACACATCAATCTTCACAAACCAAAACACAAAGTTACTAGAAACAGTTTGTTGATTTTATATACATTTTATGTGTTTTCTGCGATATACTAAGCCTTCATTTATACACTCACTGAAAAAGAAGCATAATTTTATTAATATTGTTAAATAATGTCGAAACTTCTGTGCCGGAATTTTTTAAGATATTCCCCGAATTTTCGACAAATCTAAAACTTCCGGGGGTGGGCTTTCAACCCTTCCACACCCAGCTCCTACACTGCTGGGAAGCTGAAATAACTTGATTGTGAAGAAAATGGTTTACGTTTGCGGTCGTGTCAAGTGTGCGCCGCGCTGGTGTTTGAAGATGCAGATATGCGCATGGGCGTAGGCAGGGGGCGACCCAAGGGTCCTGTTTTTTTGGCCCCCAAAAATTTTTGCGCTGGCTATGCCACTAGATGTGTGACGCCGTGGGAGCGTTTGGTCAAAAAAAAAGTCTTTTTCGCCAGGACTTTTTCCACAACTACCTCCTGACATTTTATTGCGTTTTTTTCGAAGCAAGCTTCGTGATGCAGAACAGGTCTAGTTGATCAAGGCGTTTTGCTACCTGATGAATTCGCGACGACGGAAAGCTCTCTAATTGTTCAATTTTGATCGCAAAAGAAATAACTTAAGTACTGCATCGATCAACACCGCAAAGAGATCAGCAAGGAAAATCAAAATGAAAAACTCATGTTTTGAAAACACGATGCATATCGGTTTGCTAAAATGCTAGTAAAATTACGATTTGTAAAAGTTTTCCTGAAAATGCCGGGAATCGGTATTGCCGATTTGGCCATGCTATCTCAGTTTCCAGCCTTTTACGGATGACTGCTGTGTCCGTCAGTTTGCTCTGACGCATGATGAATCTTGCTTTGTTGGCCAACGCTGGCCGGAGACCGTGCCGGGCCTTGTCTATCCGGCCCCCAGTCGGTTAAATCGCAGACTGCCGATAAGGAGCTGTCAGTCGATAGTTTACTCTATGCCCACTGCGGTTTGCTAACTGTGCGTCAGCTTCCGCGGCGGTCGTCTGACAAGCTTTATGACGTCTTAACGGAGATAAGAGAACCCGAACGTGAAATGCGCCTTTCTAAAGTCCCACACAAGTTCTTGTGGTAGAAAAAAACATTGAATCTTTTCAAAAAAATTCTAGGCCCCCTGCTACAATTAGGTCCAGGAAATACAGAAATGTGGAAGCTTCACTGAATTCATTCAACATCTATAGTTTTGCACCTTTCAAATATAATGTTTTTAATGCTTTGCTACACGTGATTTTAATGCTATACAACCTTTTCAGACTCCGTGGAATCTTCGTGACTCTACCTGATAGCCTAGTGAAAGTAGTCTCTCAAATATCAATGAGGCGAGTATGTTAACTTCGTCTTTAGCATTTATTTATCTCCCACTGCATTACATTATTTTTGCCCAAATTGCTATAATTTTTGCCCAAAAATCCGACTTTTTTGAGTCTCTACCGTACATCGATCAGTATGAACCAGGGAGGAGCAACTGGGCAATTGCTCCCCGAAATTTTCAAATACATGTTTGGTTGTTAGGTACAACAACTTACAATCATTTTGCCCGACCCCATCGAAAATACCAGCTGGTTGCGCCCTAAGCATGACACCAACCAACCCAAATTTCATGGGCAAACGTTTGCAACGGAGTGAGAAACTAAAGTAGAAATTACTTTTGCACCATCGTCATCCACATGCTGCATGGATAGTCTATGGGCGTGTGCCTACAGTACAAAACTAGGAGTGGCCTAAAATTAGATAGTTCGAATAGTCTGCAAAGTGTTTATGTGCAGTTCGCAATCAGTTTATTTTAACTACCACGGCCACTCAAAGTATAGGCGATCAAGGATGATCGAAGCTTTTTTTATGGAAACAATGCGTGAGTGCCTATTTTAAATTCACTTAAGTTGGTCCAACTTCCATTCGAACTCCTTATGAAAAAAAATATTGCGGTGTCCGTGTTAAGCACTGGTCACATCAGTAAAAAAATATTGGTGATGTAATTGGGGACAGTGACGATTTAATTTCGTTGCAAAAAGCTTTTGAGCGATTTGACTAGACCGTACAGTGGCACTAATTAAATAAAGTGAGAACATTACTTTGTCGCATTTACACCATAAAGTTTCCCTTTTCAGTGTTTACTGGCCTAGACATCACACCAACGAAATTACCAACAATTTCAGGATAACAGACAGAAAAACGTTACGCAATTTCATGACATAAGACTAAGTGACGTCATCATGGCACAGCGTTCAAACACTGCTGCTATACTGCTAAATTCAGTTGTTCAGCGGCATGATCTTCATAATTTTCAAAAGTGGATCATAAATCAACATGCTTGATGGCTGGAGCAAAGATTAATACCTTCAATTTGCTAAGTCATGTATTTTTTGCTAAGTCATGTATTTTTGAAACATAATCTGAGATCCGCACCAGAAGTCCGATTTAAGACAATATTACTGAACATGAGCTCATGACTCGGAGAAGTCAACAGAAGTTTGCCGTCAGCATTCTTCAACTGCGCTTTGAAATCAGTGCATTACTTTGTTCTGATCAAACGAAACGATAGAATTGACCTGGTGCAATTTGCGAGAACTTAGTAGTATTGCGCTGCAAGGGCCCTTTCGGTCTATGCGCTTGCTCCTGCGATCCGAGCGTTCGAAGTTAGAATGTCGCAAATAACCGTAATAGCGGAAGAAAGGTTATAAAATTGCTAATCTAGTGGCGACATACCACTCGAATCTTCAACTTTGCATTACATAATCACTTTGTATGCGCCCCAAAGCACACGATTTGTTTGACATGTGCATTTTTTATACGAAATTTGAAAAATCTTGGATTTATTGGTCCATTTTAAAGTTTGGAACTTTGCCGTTTTTTCAATGTTGAAATAAGGGGGATAACAAACGCGGATGCTTAACTATAGTCAACAGTGCTTACCAAAAAACAAGCTGCATGCCCTTCCTACCAAAAGAATCTAGAACGCGCCGCAGCAACTGTGTTCAAAAACCACCCTTTTGTGAGAGCCCTGTCACAATGCCCAGCCCCGTATGAGTGGCACTGATCAGCTGTCACTGACATCAAATTTCCGAGCAGTGCCAATGTTATCAAGACTTATCTAACCCACAACAAATTTCGGGGCTGCATTGCCAACGTGTTTGAAACATACGTTTTGACGTAAATTGTCAAGATAGCCAATTAGATCACAGATAACCGCATCTTTTTGCTGTTTGATTGTTTCGCAACATTCTGCGGTGCACGAACGTGGCTTATCTCCATATGACGTCAGGCTCCGTCGACGAGCAAGCACTTGTGACATGTGCGGGGAATCGTGCGACAAAGAGGGGGAATCGTGCGACAAAGAGGCGAAGATGTCGTGCGGTCCGACTGGTTGGCGCAAAGGTGCGGACACGACAACGTAATTACGACCCGCAACAACACTAACTAGATAAAGCGGCTTAGAAACTAGCCGGGTTTGTATGAATAAAAGTCTTCACGGTCTGAGCACGCCCTGAGGAAAAGTTGAAGCTGGCTTCTGCCATACGCTTCAATCAATCACTGAAGACAGTGCACGTCTAATTTTCGATGCGGCAATTGTCATTACATTTTTTTGATCTTCAAGGCACTTCAAACATCGGATAAGCCAACATGCACTGTCACAGATGCTTATCTACCAACAAGAAATAAGCAGAGACTGCCCACTGCGCCTTTTGTAAGTGGAAAGCATTTTAAATGCCGCGTGTTAACAGCTGTACTTTTCGTATGCTGTTTGAACTAATGTGCTTATTCATTACAGTATTGCACCAACAAACAAGAAATGCCAGTTAAAACTGATTCAAAATAAAGAAAGTTGTTAGAGACCAATTTCGCATTTTTCAAAATCAGTTTTTAGTTCATATTTCAAATGTTTTTGCACAAACGTTTCAGACGAGGCAGATATAAAAAGATGTCATGTCTACAAGCATCAGGGTACTGCTGCAGCGGTTCCGTTTTTCGATTTCCTTGGTTTCGTCTGTAGATAAACAAGATTTGGTTGAACTCAGTGATTCTCAACCTGGTCCAGGTGGTCCACAGGGAATTCCATAAATCCTTGATTTTTATTAGGACTAAGATTTAACAAGCCCTTAAGTTCACTGACCGATGTGTAATACACTTTCAAGTAGTTGTTCATGAGGTGTCACCACAGCAACGTGGTCCATCAGATATTTTTTGAAAAAATTGTTTTTGGCCCAAAAAAGGTTCAGAACCATTGATCAACTCTAATTTGGGATTCACAGTGGCCACTTGGCAGCAGATTTTTGCATTCAGTAAATCAATATATACACTTCGCCCCTGGTGTGCGTAAATAGGGCCAGAGATCAATAAAAGAGCTCAACTTCAAGAATATCGAAATTTTCCGCAAAAATAACAGTAACAACCGTGGTTTGGGTAAATGGTCCAAGCGCTGTTTCCAGAAGTTTCCAAAAACTTTGAACCATTTGCAATAAACAGGGTGGGCACAACTGGCAATCTTCGTTTGACGCAAGCCGAACGCTTAACGAAAAGGGAGCTTAAACATACACATGTATGTTACCACTAATGTTTGGCGTTGTGAAAGCAAAGACCAGTTCTTTGATATTTTGTTAAACTTTGAGTAAAAAACAATTTCAAAATGCATTTGATCCAAAATCACAAGTCTTTTATGAGATATGCACTTCACTGCAATGCTAAAAGGACATCATAAAAAATACATTTTGTTTATGTTATAATTAAAAACACTTTTATAAAGACAAACGGTTTTCATAAACTAAAAGCACGAAGTTCTTGGCTTAACCTTGTTGAAATAGCAAAAACCTTGAAAAGCGTCGACAATCTTTTTTTACTGTGATCAAGTGCTGGCGTGGTTCATACATGTCTCGAGCTTTATTGTGCAAACAGTTAAATTTCTATCGAAACCCTTTCAGTTGAAGAAAATATTGCTTTTAAGGATGTACGAACTTGCAGTAACCGTTATATCCGACACCTAACTTTGAGGAAACAGCTGCGGCACGTATGTTGATTTTCAAATCTATTCATAGGTGATCTTAGAATGCAGCATAACAAATGAGGAACATCGCTCCAAATCATGAGTGCAGTAACAGCATGGAGGTTAGGTCGGCCTTGTAACTCTTTTTTCTAGTTTTAAATATATATTTCCTTTGTATTGATGATGTGCATGAGGATCGAGATGTTGATCAGCTAAAATGTAGCTTTAACTTCATAAACACAACAAAACTCTTACTGGCCACATTTTGAATTTTCTGATAGGTTACCCATAACAACACTCACAAAATTGCAATGACGTGGAAAAAAAGGATAATTTTTCAGAAATTAAGATAGGTCTACATCTATAGTTTAAAGTAGATGCATGCCAGAATTCTCTTGGAAACGTTCGCTCATACTTGTATTATGTCTTTCCATTGCTCTGGCAGAGATAGCCGGAAGGTTTGGTTCTTTATAACTTATTTTCCAATTTCATATTGGCAGACAAACGCTCAGGTGTTTGTTCCGGATGAAAAGCGATGGAAACGATTGCCTTGTCCGTAAAACATGACGTAAGGGGCCTTAAAGCATTTGTCCATGTTGCCCCATCAGATATTTTAAATGCTTCACAACTTGTCTCATGCAAAAATCTTTATAACAGTTAAGAGAGCAACATCCAAGAAATTACCAACGAGTTGCCAAGTCTATTACGTCTAAAATGCAGGCTTTTTGACAAAAAACATAAGACAGATTTTAAAAAAATGAGTTTGGTAGCAGTGACCAATAGTTAATAAAGTTTGTGGCAACGAAATTGTGAGCTTGTGCGGCCGGTGACATGCAAAGATAACTTTTCGGGCTTTCGAGAGTTACTGACTCAAAAATTAGAAAGCAGCATGAATCGCTGAATATTTCCGAGTACTTAACACATAGGTGTAGGAGCAGGCAATTTTTTGGGGAGTGCAAAGGATATTATCCCCCAAACTTCACGAAATTAGCCAGAAAAACTGTTATGCGACAAACTTTCTCCTTACAAATTTTCTGTAGCTGTTGGTACATTATACATTTCTCTACAATGTTGCTATACACTTGAAAATAGAAAATTTCGTTCTTGAAATTTGTTTCTTAATAACCCAACTGAAAAAGTAGCC
>JGI24158J21664_10003681_pt1 | contig 19376 bp, 11 predicted proteins | sample Ectturendosymbi3_FD_21664 | JGI IMG/M metagenome (IMG submission 21664) | reverse complement strand
TTGTAAAACTGTTGTAAAACCAGTCGCTAGAAATATCGCATCTTTTTTTAATATTTGCTTGAAAAAAGTTTTGAAACTTTTTTGGTAAAACTTTCTGGGTGATCTAACGTTTTCTCCATCTCCAAACGCCAGTCCTCGCTCAGCATTAAATTTTACGACAGAAACCAACCATGTGTTTTACGTGGCTTGAGACCTTGCATTCACTAGATTCAGGTACCTGACTGACTTTCAGGAAAACAATAAGTGTAATAGTTGTTTCCTCACAATATCAAATAATATTCAAGAGAAATACTGTCGTCTCGACGACCGATAATTTAATAGCGTCTACAAACAAACTTTCCTCGCTGATAAAAATGACTAAGTGGCACGAACATGTCATACATATGGCTAAACACATAAATATGGTGGGGGGCCCTTTCCGGTGGGGGGCCCTGGGCCTGGGCGCCTTGGGCCCCCCTCTAAATCCGGCGCTGCAATATTTACAAAAACCTCGTCCTCAGACTCCTCACGCTATAAGAAAGGCTTAGTTAGTCAGTTCTTGCTGATGCGTTTGAGGGAAGAGGATGTTAGTCAGAACGTGGTTGTGACGAGTTTAAGTCAGTGACTTTGAGAATCTGACTGCTACACAGATAACTGCTCTTAAGCTCTCACAGATTTACAAATTACTTGAAACGCCTGCGGCCCACACCGACTTTCCGAAATTTCTTCGATGGCCACTAGTGTCCGATAAATAAGCGAAACCCTGGGTTGTTAAGCTGGGGAGCGTGCAAGGTTTGCAAGGAGGGCGTGGGTATGACAGAGACATATTATTGAAAAGCACGATAATGGCAAATGAATTGTTGTTCTGTTTTTTGTGTTTGATTTTGAGGTTAAGTGAGTTACGAGTATCAATGACTAATGCCATTGGTGTACGGGAGTGCATATTTCTGGGGATGCAAAAAATTTTTGCCAAATTTGATCTTGTTTTTCCCAAATAACGTACAAACAGCAAGCCTCAATGTTAAGACTAAAGTGTATCATTCTAAACAAATCAAGGATTCTGCATGCCTAATTAGGCCTACCAATTACCGGGGTTCAAAGCCGTACAACCTCAACTAGCAATCAATATTCTGCATAGCTACATGTGAACAATGGTAATATTTACAGTACTGTGTTGAAAAATGTTAGCTAATTACAATAAAATCCCCCCAGTAAATGCTGTTCATGCCACCACGCGTGTGAGGGGTTGCTCAGAATCTTCATTTTCAAGTTTTATATACGTTCTACATTTATTCTTCCAACACGGTCATCCTAATAGCTAAGATCTGTTCTTCTCTAGCATAGATGTGTGCATATGTGTTGGCCACAATGGCAATCAATCTGGGAAAGGAGTAAAATATCGGGTCACGATCTAAAGCAGGGGTCACCAACCTGTTTGAAACGGCGAGCTTCTACTTGTGCACCGATTAGTGCGAAGGGCTACTAGTTTAATACACATTTCTGAAATAAAAGTTTTGCACAGTTTACCTTCAATTATTTTAGTATTGATATTTTTTAATGTGAACACATTGATCATGCTAATGTTATTTTTAGAACAGGCCCGCGGCCGATGCACATGGTCCTTGCTGGCGACCTAGTGCCCGCGGGCACCACGTTGGTGACCCCTGATCTAAAGTATTACATTGCTACAAATAGGTCAAGTCTCAAGTAAGTAGAGGGAAAGGAGGAAATTTTAATACATAGCATATAGCTTGACCTTCCACATTGGGCAATCTTCACCGCAATGTGTTGTACTTAAAATACTACAACTTACTTAAACGTTTACAGCTTCTAACGTCACATTATGAAAACCAAAATTCCACTCCAGTTTAGACAGTTAAATGTGAATTGAACACAGCATGCTAAGAAAAAATAGTAATATGGGACTGATACACGCAAATACTGCAGCCTATAGGATCAACTACTAAGGAATGTTTACAAATGCAGGTTTCCAATGACAAATGACTTATAACCTCAACGAGAATGTTTTACAAATATGGCAGTGCTTCACTGCACTGCCTAAGCATAAGTGAATTATGCAGTGCAACAAATAGTACAATGGCTATTATGCATGAAAACTTCACTTCACAGCATTAAATTGAAACAATAAAATTTGGCAGGATGCAACATATCCAATTCATTGCATGAAATAAACGGAAAATATGAAAACCTAAGCAGTATAAAATCACAGTTACATTACTACCAAGCAACATATTACAGCTGCAGTTACGTAGTTAATTCTATTCATGAATACTTCATGGAAACAGATTTGCACTTGCAAATCTCACAACATCAAGCACATTTCAAACACGAAAACTTCACAATATCATATCACAGCAACCCCCTGATTGCTACCGCAAAACATTTTGCAGCTACAGCTACATTTTAGTTGTACACTTTACAGCATCAACAATTATTTTAAGTTTACAAAAATTAGGGTTATTTGGAATGGTGAGTTACCACTTAATGTTCCTGATTTTTAAATATTTCTAACTCTACCCAAATTTGAATGAAGTTGTTCCTGTTGGTCCAATTTTGATTTGGGCTGTTGTAATTTACTCAAATATTTATAATATACGCAAATCTGGAATGACACTTTTCCAATTTGGCCAGATGTTTCTACTTGTACCCAAGTTTGAATGCAGCTGTTTCAATTACCCAAAATGATCAAGGCTGTTGGAATTTGCCCAAATGTTTCTAAGTGTATGCAATTTTAAATGAAGTGGTTGTATATTATTCAATTTGGAATGAAGCTGTTTGAAGTTACCCAAAATTGAATAAAGATGTTCCACTTGGCCCAAAGTTGAATGGAGCTATTGTTTTTTGGCCAGAGTTGATTTAGTCTGTTGAAATTTACCCAATTTCTCCAATTTATGGAAACATTTTTAACTTCGCCCACATTTAAATGAAGTTGTCCCAATTTGCTCAAATTTCATTAAGATTGTTGAAATTTACCCTAATGATTTTGATTTTATCCAAATTTGAATACAACTCTTATAATTCACCTAGACATTTCTAAACGTACTAAAATTTTAATGGAGCTTTTCTATACAGCCCATCTTTGAACAAGACTGCTTGAAGTTGCCCACAATTCAATGAAGCTGCTGCAAGTTGGCAAAACTTGATTTGACTGATGAACTTCACCCAAGTGTTTCCAGTTGATCTAAATGTTTTTGTTTTCACCCAAATTTGATTGAAGCTTTTCTCATTTGCTCAAATTTCATTGAAGCTGTTTTACCTTACTCAAATGCTCCTATTTCACTCAAATGTTTCTAATTTTGCCCAAAACATTATTACAGTTTTTTAGTTGGCCCAAATGCGATGAAGTCTGTTGGAATAACCACATGATTCCAGTTCACTCAAGGGCAGTGTCTATTTTGGCATCAGGGGCAAAGAAGAATGGCAAAATAGTCTCAGACTATTTTGCCGTTTTGGCCACTATTTTTCCGTTTATTTGGTTATTAATTTGTCTTTGCTTGGAAAATAGACACTACCTCACTTCCGTGTGAATGTAGCTGTATACTTTGCCCAAATGTTGAAAATTTTTGCCCAAATAATGGCCAATTTTTCAGCGTTGGAGACGCGACCGCATCCCTGCATCCCCATGCTGTACGCTTATGACTAATGTCAAAGGGGGCACCCCTGAAAAACTTTAAGACCTCTGGGCTTAACGGCTAAACACAATGCCCCAGTCCACAGACTAAAGAAGAGAACCATAATTACTCCTTAAAACATCAGCAATTAAAATGCTAACTCATTGGACAGTGTTCCCTCTAAGAAAATTCTACCGTGAACAAATTTTTGTTTTGCTGCGCACTAAACGCATGCAATTGCGCAACCATGCAAACACACAAACAGTGCGCATTTGCGCACCTCAGAGGGAACACTGCTCACGAGCGAAGAGATGAGCTATCTTTTTCTCTCAAGTGGTTTGGCTGTCGCACGTTCAAACGTGCTGTAGCTCTTGCACACGTAACTGATTGTACCATCCAAATTAAATGTGGTTCGGTTCAAAAAAATTATCGTTCGTAGTTGCAATATGTGGGTGGTGGCAGACGGGGTGACCGAAGTGTCTTTTCGCCGCCTCCCGGCCTTACTGTGTCTGTATTGTTAAGTGTACTTGCGTTGAGGTAAAAAAAGAATACAATTGTTGTTGTTGTTGTTGTCATGTGATTTTTTTGCAAGATTTGCAATTTGGTCAGCCAATACAATATAAAATTGTGTATCGTTTTTATTTGAATGTTTTTATAATCTTTATAACAAAAATAAATGAGTATAAAAATACGTTACGGTCATTATGGACTATTTACAATTGTATTTGCCGTAACGTTTAAAGCAAAAATAAACATACATATTTTGTTTCAAAATATTCACCTTCTTCATAGTTTATCTTTCGAAAAAGTTTTGCATACATTTAATATTTAAATTAAAAAAGGGCGCACATTTAAACTTTGCCTTGGGCGCCATTTTCGATAGATACGCCAGTGGTTATGCAGTTAATCATTTTCCAACAATAACGTGGAGAGATTGCTCTCTCCCAAATTTTGTAATTGCTATTTGAAGTGCATCACGCTTTAGGGATCCTCTACTGGAACTTCATTCTTGATGAAGTTCCATAGATTCGCTATAGGATTCAAACATGGACAGTTCCTGGCCACTCCAGCTTGGGATACTGTTTTGCTCCAATAATTGCATCAAGTTCTAGGGATCCTTTCCTGGAACTTTATTCTTCATCAAAATCCTTAAATTTTTATAGGATTCAAATATGGACTGTTTCCTGGCCACTCCAGCTTTTGGATACTTTTTGCCCAAAGAATTTCTTCACCACCTTGCTTCGATGACATTGAGCACCATCATGTATCAAAATGTGCAGTTGTGGTGTTGCATGTGGAGCTCAAAGTTGCTTTTTAAATAATTAAATAACATACTTTTCCTGATGGTTCCCGGCGGCGGGAAATAAAGTCCAGCTGTCCGTATAATGACATAGCTACCCAAGTCATTTGGCAAGGGGTTGTTTCACGGTTGGGGTAGTGTACGTTTCCTCGTAGCGTGGTCCAAAAGATCTCTCCAAACATGATATCTTCAAACAGAAGTGCTGTACAGAAGACTCGTCCAAAAACGTACCTTTTTTCCACATTTCTATGCCCAGCAAGCTGGCATCCTGGCGTTTTCCAAACGTTTCTTCTTCATCGCCCGTGACAAGCATAGTTTTCGGAATATCTTACACTTTTGAGGCCAAATTCCAGAGAAAACCTGTGTTGAATCGTTTTGATACTCACTGCTGTGCCAGTTTCAATCAAATTAGCCTGATTTTTTAGAGAATCTCATTGGAAAATGAGAACCACCTTACGCGTATGGCAGTCTTCTCTCTTCCTGGCAGCCCTTGTGGTCGGCCAGATTTTTTGCTGCCCCTGAAAACACCCTCATTTTGGTATTTTATGATTTCATTGTGCACAGCTGTTTTGCTTACCTTCATCATCCTCGCGATTTGATGTACACTTTACATTGCTTAAGGTTATGATTTTAATCCTTTTTCAGTGCTGAGAGATATATTTTAGCCCATTTTTCACATCTATAAATTTAACTGAATTTGACTAAAACGCCTTGTTGCAAGAAACTGAGCTGGAAAGGAAAAGACCCCACAGAGATTCTACATTAGCGCAGTAACATAATTATGCATTATAGCGCATGATCAGCGGCTTCGGTTAGCGCATGATCAGCAGTTCAACTCTTGAATGGGTCTTTTTCAGGAGTACTGTTGCGATTTCGACAAAGCTAAAATTATTTCTTTTGGCTGACCCAATATCAATTTTCGTTAAGTGCCTACAAAAGGGATGCTTTTACCTTTCCATGGTGGCCAAATAAAAATAATACGAATCCCACTGCACATTATAAAACTGTTAATCATTTGTTTGGAACGAAGTGATTCTGCAGCATGCCCAAGCTCTGCTTCGAAACAGGTAGCAGATGACAATGCAACAAAATTAAGCCAAGCTACTCTGGAAACTCATCTCAACTGTTTGTATGGTGACGGCTGTTTTTATCTTTGTAGAATGTATATCATTGTTGAGAAATCCTTGTTTCCCTTTCAGCTCTTTCAGCGTTCCTTGAGTTTCGTCATTGTACTTAGACGATGCATTGCCCTTTTTGCCAATGTCTTGGAGCCGGTAAAGATATCGTACAAAATAGCACGCAGAGGACCAGCCCGTGCCCTGGTGGTATGTGCGTCCGCTTCGGTACTATTAGGTCTGGAGTCAACTCTCGGCAGGGTCTTAGCAAAACCTTGTAAATTGGTCTGTAACCTTCTTATCACGCGCAGGACGCACGGTGTGCGGAAGAGCTTCGGAGCTATCCCGAAAGCAAAAAACGAGCCAAATGGCACCAGTGCTTACAAACGCGCAGTTGTGACACTGCAAGACCGCTGTAGTTAGAAAGCACCATCAAAACACAAAACAACGGGTCTGTTACGAACGTGGTCTATATTCTGTCATGAGTGGTCTGTTATGAACAGGTCTGTTTTGAATGGTCATCTTACCGTTTGTGGCAATTTTGAAAAGCAAAGCAAATTTGGGCAAAATCTTTTGCATCCCCAAAAATATGCGCTCCCACACACGTATTACCTTTACCTACCAAGTTCTGTTCAGAAGACTGCGTGTTGATAGTGTTTTCCCTTTATAATGTCCACCACACAATGAACCTGGGCCCAGGGTAGCGCCGACACTAATAACGAGATCAACACGAGATTCTGGTATTTCGGGAAAATGCGCTCCGCATAAATGTCTGCAATAGTTCAACCGTGAATCAGCACATATTGAAGTGTTAAAATCCCAGTTACATTGCCATGACTCATTCTTTTGGGTAAGAAATAGTATCTTGCCCATTAAGTCTCTTTGCACAAAAAGCGCCCATGGAACCAGTGGCGTACGCAGAAAATGTCCGAGGGGGGGCAAGTTTCGTCACAATCGTGTGACGTCACATATCAACTTTAGGGGACGTGCCGAAGTCACGACCATTCTAGGGGTTCCGGGGGCATGCCCCCGGGGAAAATGTTGCAAAATTACACCTAAAAATACGCATTTTTGTGCATTCTGGAAGCAAGTTTTAGACAATACTGTTTTTACATTTTTTTATTTTTAGGGTCTGAGGGGGTGGCCATGGCACAGTGGCCTCCCCCCTCCGTACGCTAGTGCATGGAACTATGTAGTTCGTGTGGCGGCTCGTGACTGTGATTCGTGGGGGTGCTGAAACTCCTGCCAAAGAAGATTTTATAATGACTGAAAAGCATCAGGTTTTCCATGGCGGCGCGAATATAACATTTCGCTTCTAATGATCCAGTTGTGACTTCCGTATAATCAGTGGCGTAACTGACGGGGGCAAGGGGGCGAACCACGCCCCTGGCAAGCCAGATGTGAAAACTGGGCCCCCTTTAACTGATATTTTGATATTTAGTATTCATTTGTTTTTCAGTAGGTTGTGTTTTTGCGTTTTTTCGGCCTGTTTTTAGTTGGCATAGACATCCACGTCATCCAGATTCACTATCATTTCTTAGCTTTTTTTCTGAGTGTTGGCTAGTGGCTCCCCTACTGTGGCCAGTGGGTCCCATTCAGCTAAGTTTGCTCCGTTTGTCTCAAACCTCTAGTTTGTTACGCCATTTGCATGCAATGCTATGTTGCAGTGACATGCTATGGGGTGAAATACTGCTGTGGCAATGGTATCTTTAAAGTTATAAGCAGTTAAGTACACATTAACCCGACGCAAGTAACACCATTCATCTGGTTGTTTGCTGATCCACTGAATTCTGCCCTTGTCTCACACGCATAACTTTCCGTTTACAGTCATTCAATAAAAAAGAACATTTGTTTTGCACAAAGGTGGTGGTCTTAAAAACCTCACAATTTACCAACTGACATTGTTCCAGTCGCATTGACTCTATATATCGAGAACAGAAACACCCATACGTGATCATATCACGCATCCGCTCTAGAGAAAGCAGTGCCTTATCACTAGGACAAGCAATTGTTATTCGTGGATATACTTAACACATTTATTTGACGTCACTCACTAACAGAACAATGCTGTGATCGATTACCATTTGCGTGAATTAATTTTCAGTGTTTAATGCAAGCAGCCACAATTCAGGATTTTCTGAAAGAAGTGTTACTACATGCTTTACAATTAAATCGTAAGACAGCATTCAAGTCAGAATGAGTTTTGATGTTTTAAGGGTATTTTTCAGAAGCCTACTTGACATTTGAGCGTGACTTATAAAACCTGGTTCAATTCGGACGCAATTCAAAACTATAGGCCTACTGCAAAATAATATTCTACAAGCTACGGTGTTCCTAATTTGAGGCTACGAAAACATCAAGTCAAATACGCGCGCAAGGCGTATTCTGGAATGCAGCCTGAGCCTATTCACCTTCCGCTAATCAACCCAAAAACCCAAAATTACCTTGCATTGCAAATCCGAATAACTCCACGTGCAACATCACCTTAGGGAGAATTTTCAACCTCTTGTAGTATTAAAGCCAGTACACATATTAAAAATCACCGCCTACCAATGAGGAACAAAGGGACTACAGCTTACTGATAACAAAAAAGCTTGCGCAAACAGGCACGACGCCATGTTTATTTCATTCGTATTTTTTCACTTCACTTTTCCGCTATCTAGTATAAAAATACAGACCAACTTCAATCACTGCAAGGAAGCGTCATTACAGCTTTAAAACAGTGTGTCATATCACGGTGCATTGCAAAGTTTCAGAGCCTACAATTTAAAGTACGCTGCCTCACACCAGCACTAGGATGAATGCACTGAGTCTGCTAGCTGACAGCCCACTGCACTGCTAGCCCGGCGCTGCGGCAACCACAGCTCCAGCTCGCAGTTCCAGGTTGGCTGTGCTTGATTGACAGGCCACAATCCCTCCAATACTTGCTATAGCGACACCGGCGCTGCAAGCGCTCACGCCTCACATCTCCAGACTTTCGTCATTTGCAGTGCTTCCAGTGCAAAATCAAATAGATGTCTAATATTTAGCTTTCTGATGAAGTTTTGGGAAGGGGGGACACATTGTCATCTCTTCTTGTTAATGTAAATTTAAATATCCAAGTAAAACAATAAACTGAATACAAACGAAATTTACCGTGAAAATAGGGGTGCTGAAATTCCGCAGACGAGCCGCCACTGTTCGTGAGTTCCAAAAATGCCTGTGATTTATCCGATTCACTTTCTTGGAGTTCAATTGCAGTTTGTTCATCAGCCTCTGACCGCAAGCGTTTCAGAGCCCTTCAGGGGCGTAACGAGGTTATAAGGCGCCGGAGCGAGTTTGGCGGCCCCATGTGCGAACTTAAGATCGTTTGGAAGTAAATGTCCTGTATTAAAGAAAGTACTTGCGACATTGTTGGGACTTTTCGGCACCCCGCAATGATTCGTTGCCCGGTACATTGTTCCCCCCTTGCCACCTCGTTACGCCCCCGGAGCCATTGTCTAAGAAGCAACAGGTATTGATAAATTGAGATTTGTATTGTGCAAAAATATGAAATGAAACGAATGTCTCATGCACGTCGCAACGTTTAGCTAAAGCGGCAACAGAGCTGACAGATTCATGTACTTCAGTTTTATTTGCAGGTAGTTTGCGTCGTTATGCAAAAAGGTGCATTGGGATCCACTGCAGTTTTTATACTTCTGAGCACATCCAAACTCATGCTTTGCATGATTATACCCTAACAGTTGAAACAGACCTTACGCTACTCAAAAAAAGTCAATTTTTCTCAACAACCGTACTCTTAGCATTAAATCGTGGCCTTTTTTGTAGCCAGTGGTTTGCATTGCATTCTTCTCCAACCAGCGATGGATCCAGACCACGCGTTTGGGAGGGGGGCATTAAAATAAGGGGGCGCCAAAAAATCTTCACTTGTTTAAATATCCCAGCTTCTCTGCGACAATCATTGGGTGTCACACAAAAGTTATTACATTTTCTAGGCTCAGAAAATGGCTATTTTGTTGCTCGAACCACGCGATCTTTCAGGGAATCACCACAGTTCAAAATCGCCTTTCATCATTAATTCAGTAAGTTTGAAACAGACGTCTTACGTAATGTAATTGTTTCGGAGTATGTTATATTCCACCAAATCAACAAATTTTCGTAAATATAACATTTTGTCATCAATCACAAAATTTCTTCGCAGGCCGTAGTTTATCGACACTTGATCTAGCCAATATGCTACGCGTTTTGCAGTTGGTTGCAGATTTCGCTAACCATGCCAAATTTGTCTTTTCGTGGCCAGCGTGAGCTGTCTACGGTTTGTACTTGCAACAAAAGGATCAAGACAAAAGCATATGGCCATCAGTTACTGTTGCCAGGTGCGTAACCAGGAGGGGCGATAGGCGCCGTACTCCTCTCAAATTTTGAACTGCAAATATTGAACCGCTGAGCAAAAATTGTCATGACAGGGTAGAGCAGCGGTTCCCAACCGGGGGTTCCTGGACCTCTGGGCCGGGTGTCCGAAACAAGATTTTCGGGGGTCCGAAACGTGATTTTCGAGGGTGAGACTTTGCATGTTCTTGGATGTACTTTTTTTAAAGAACCGAGATTTATGTATAAACCTGCAAGTGCTATTACTCAAAAGAAAATCATCCAGCCTAATTGTTCCAGCTAGCGTTACCAATTTAACAATTGTTGAATGCGTGCATTGCTATTTCTGCTTCACGCTGCGGTTACCACGCAGAAGATGGCCGGTGATGCGGTTCTAAAGGCATCGTGACGTTTTAAATGTATATGGCACAAATATGGCGAGATTATTGTTTGATGCAACAGAACTTCAAAGGTCCTGACGTTCAACCAAGCAAAGTTACCAGAAATTGTGTACAAAAGCCCTGTCTATTCTAGTGCCCTTCGCAACAATATATTTGTGTGAATCTTGATTTTCCTCTCAGCTTAATTTGTAAAGCAAGTATCAGAACCATTTCAATACCTCGACAGAGATGAGCGGACTCTCATAATCTACGATCCAGATCCAGTCCTGAACGTTCACAACTAAATCCAAGTCCAACCGTATTCCCAAATGTTTTATAATTTAAAATCCAAGTCCAAATGAAATCCAAAAAATAAAAAAATTACAGCTTTCTAAAAACAGAGAATATGCAAATCTTTTCCATTATCTCAATCCAAATCTGGTCCTGATCCTAAATTTATAAAGCGATTTACAGTCCTGATCCAATCATATCCGAAGGAGTTCATTATAGCCCGGATCCAGTCCATGGCCGCAGGCAGGGTTAAAATTTTACCGAGACGGATACGTTAAAGTACGTCCAGGGTTAGGTATGTTGTTAAATGTAGTTTATGTATTATAGACAAAGCGTCCTGCCTTATTTAAACTAGGTTGGACAAATTTAAATACAAACCTGAACCATGTCATGCTTGCAATTTACAATTGTAAAAACGTGTAAAATACTGAACAGACCATAGTGCGAAACACGTAAAGTACAAAAATATTACAACACAATTCTCATATGCCCGGATGCATTAAACCGCTTCATGTTGTCTCGATTCACATAAAGACCTCGATGTATATGTATTAAACCCAGGCCATTGAGTGGGTTTAGCGAGGTTGAGTTCCTGAGCCAAGTTGAGAAGCGTCTCAAAGCAGAGAAAGAGCATTCACAGCAGCATGAGCTAGTTGGTATGGTTAATGAGAGTTTTTAACATGTAGTTTATGTTTGGAAAGAATTCGCGGTTTGCTGCCATCGGCTGCGTCAATGTGTTCAAGTTCATCTCGTGATCTTCAATCTTCTACTTCCATTTTCCAACTTCCTGCATCAGGGAACCCTTGCATGGAATATTGAAAGTATTTTCAATTGACCAGAGCACAGATTTGACCAGTTTATGATTGTTGTCGTCCAGGGCATCAAGTAAGAAACTTAAGGATAGGGATTGCTTCATTTGGGAAACGTCGCTCTTTTTCAGGCCTGTAGTCACGGGGACATTCGGGGGCAGTGCCCCCCAATTTTTTTGCCCCCCCCCAATATGTGTTGCGCTCAGAAAAAATTTTTTTAAACATACAATAAAAATATTTCTTCCCTAAAATGTATTTCCCCCCCAAACCTTAAAAGTTGGCTACGGGCCGCTCTATTTCGCTAGAGATGTGATCGACAAACGGGGTAAAACACATTCCTTCGGATGTATACCTCTGCCGTATCAGCTACAGCATTTGTGCGATGCGTCTGGCGACTGGAGGAGGTTGAGAGTGGTTTCTCTGGGGTGCCCTTGACTGTTTCCTCAATGGCCACAGCGCGCTTGTATAAATCAGAATATAGAGTTTCAGTTCTTGGTTGATGGCAATATTTGTGCGATCAGCTTCAACCTGTGCCTGAACGAGATTACAGCTAGATTTTTGTAATCCCAAGGATATTGGTTTCACAAAACCGATGATGTGTTGTGTGATCACTGCCACGTAGACAAACGAAAAGTTTTCCCATGTACTGTATTAAAAAAAACTGCAACTTTCATGCGAGTATCTCCAGTTGACTTTTCCATTGTTGACAAGAGAGTCTCATGGATAATCTTCAAACCTTGTCTTTAGTCAACAACACAGAGTGAGCTGAACCTCGATGCCCAGCGGTTATCAGAAAACCCAGGGTAGGCAATGAAATAAAATTATATTGGATCGGATTTGAAACACATCCGTTCATCTCTGGTGCCGGCAACACAGGTTGGGTAGATGCTGTGCTGCTGGTCTTTCCTAAAATAGCTATACAATAAAATATGATTTGATTTATCAACACAAAAATGTATTGTGGCAGCATTACAGAACGTTTACCGAGGCAAGTGCTTCGTTCGCCTCAATGTGGCTACGGCCAAGTAGTCCTACCCAAGTCCAGTCCAATGGTCATCTCTAACCCTCGAATGATTTGCGCGTGGCTCTGCCGACTAATTTTGTGCCAAGGTATGAGCGGATAATTTCAGAAAAGCAGCAAAAAAGTCACTATAAGTTTGTGTCTAACGAGCAGTAAGGTATGAAACTTAAACAGTGCGACTGAATGTTTTCTGTTGTCAGCAGTCCTATGTATCACGAGTGGTAATTTTTAAAAATGGAGATACTGCAAAATCTGACTATTTTTGTTATTTCTACGCTTTTTTGAAAACGAGGGGGTGCGGGCGCCGCTTTATTTTTAGAAAAGGGGTGCCAGCTTCGAAAAAGGTTGGGAACCTATGGCGTAGAGCCAATTAATCATTCCACCAAGCTGTACATAGTTGGTATTTTGCCGAAGTTTCTGCGTTAGAGCTGACTGCTGAGTACCATGGTTTGTTGAAGCGCGTTGTGCTGCCACGTAGTGATTCAAAGTTACGCTGCGCTGTCCCGTTGACGGAGTGAGGTGTTGCAGCATTGCATTGTTGTGTCATAATTCCTTGAGCNACTGGAGCACGTTCCTGCGTTTGTTTCGCTAAGACATCTCGGTCATTTGTCCCATAATAGTATAAAAACTCGTCGTAAAAGTATTCACTAGCCTACTTTTAGGACATTATGGCCGAATGCTGACTAAACTTTTGTCGGTCATTTAAAAAAAATTCGGTCTATGACCGAAAAACACAGGCACGCTCAATGCATTTTTGTCAGAAACCGGCAAGTTGTTTGCTAACGTACAGGGTCGTAACGACGGAGGGCAGGGGGAGAAATTCTCGGGCGCCGAATCACTGCGTCTGGGTGCCGGATGACTGAGGAGGGCGCCGCAAAGTACTGACAATGTCATAAGTACTTTCTTCAATACAGTACATTTGCTTCCGAATAACCTCAATTTCGAACATGGGGCGCCAAAATAGCTTCTTGCCGTGGGCTCCATCCAACCTCGTTACGCCCCTGTTAGCGTATAAATGTTACTTCGAGCTTCTTGTTTTCACACGCTGTAATATGGTTCAAGCAGGGTAATTAGTTCCGACAAGGAACTCATCTACTTTGGTGTTGCAAAACTAAGATGCAGACGTAGCCTCTGCGGAGTGGACTCACGGACTGCACTGATAGCAGACCTGAAACTGGTTTTTCGCTTAGCAGGCTTCTAAAATCTTGCGTCAGTTCTTACTTTTCTATACTTATTGCTTTCCTGTCTTCAGTACTACTTTTCCTTTCATAGCTGCTACCAAGCATTAAAAGGATATAACTTGTAACAAAAACAGACCAATTTTGCACAGCCCAACGGTTCAGAACCGTTCTAGCGAAAGAAATCGTGTTTGTGATTGCTGGGCAGTTCTCACGCAGAAAAGAAATAAGGGAACAGGAGTATTATTTCGAAACAATAGCAATGTTGATTCTAATTGGTAAGAGGCTGGGTCAAAGTCCGTTACGTAAATACTGAAGTTCAACGAAGTGTAAAGCATTGTTTAGTTGAGACTGAGTATTTTTTCTTTTGTTTCTCCTTCGATAGGGACCAAAAAGGGGCGCATTTTTTTCAGAGGGGCACCACAGCCGTTTTGGAGGCGCAGTTGCCCCAAACTGCCCCCTCTGGATCGGCCACTGTCTCCAACACATGTTGACCTTAGCATTGAAGGTTCTGCTTTTTACAAAGAGACAGTTTGGCACCGTACAACTACTAAGCTTTTCAGATTGCTTATTTGATTCTGCTAGAATCTGACCAAAAACCCTTTTGATATCGTTGCAGCTTCTTTCATGAACTTCAGAAGCTCTCGAAATTTTCTGAAGTGTGTTCGACGGGCTTAAGGCTGGTTAGATCGAGATCAACACATTCACCAAAAATCATTTGCCACTTTTTGGTCTGCAATTTGCTCTTTGCGAAAAGCATTCATTCTTATTTTGACACTGGGAAAATTACAGAATGTTTTTGACAATACNTCTCTTTGAAAAATTACAGTTTTGAGCTTTTTGGTTATCTGTCTTTGTTATCAAATCGCGTAGACTNCCTGGGAACTAACTTCATGAACTCGTGTTAAGACATNGGTAAATGAAACAAGCATTGAATATAAGTCACCAACTCTATCAATTTCAGATATCGTTATTCAAGTAGAAGAGCCACGCAAAATATGTCGGCGAGCCGCAGTTTGTCCACCGTTGCCCTGACCTAAAACATCACAGCTCAGCTGGCTAACTGTCGAAAGTACCTGGCAACTGTTGTGACTTCTGAGTGTAAGTGGATAGGCAATGTGAGGTACAGCGGCGTACCTAAAGTATGGCAGGCATGGCACGTGCCATGGGCGCCAATTTAACGGGGACGCAAAATTGCTTGGCAAAAAGTGAAATCTTTATTTACAGTTTCTTGAACTTCTATTTTGCGCACCATACATTCATAGACTGCAAAGCTGCATCAACACGCAACAGCGCCCTTACCTAATGCGTTAAGTCGGGCGTGTTGCGCCAGCACCACCAAGCATTATGACAAAACTGTGGTATTGTGACATAACACGACGGTCACACACTGTGACAGAACAAGAACGCTCGCATGTCATAGCTACAAGACATCGTCCTTCTCACGCTATAAGAAAGGATAAGTCACTCCGTACCAGGTCCTGNGGGGGAATCGAGGGGGGCTTCGCCTACGGGGGGCTTCACCCCCTCTAGAAAAATNTTTGCCCCCATGGAAAAATGTGAGGAGATGGTTTTAAACTATTGGATATAGTTCAAAAAGTTCGGGCCCCTCTTAGAAAACTCTTCGCCTCCCCTGGTGACCCAAGCTAGTTACGGACCTGCTCCGTACTGCTGCATTTCAGGCAAGAAGATATTAGTCAGAATCTGGCTGAGACGAGTTTAAGTCCGGGTCTGTCAGAATCTGACTGTTACGCAAATAACTGCTGTTGAGGTCCTACAAGTTTACAAATTACTTAAACTGCTGCGGCCCACTCCGACTTGACGAAAATTCTTCGATGGCCACTATTGTCCGATAATAAATGGGTTGAATACAATGCCCCAGTCCAGAGATTAAGGTAGAGAACATTAGTTCGCGATCGAAAAATTAGCAGTTAGTATCGTTACCGTGCCAGCTGAGCGAAAAATGTTAAATCATGAAGATATTTGTTGGTTTTGTTTAGCGTTAGCTTTTTCTGTTCAAATTTGGCTTTCTGTTCTATGTCCAACGCCTTGTGTGAAACATATGGGTAGCCAGGGGACAAAGGAGCCATGCCCCCCAATGTCTAGCATATCTTAACGTTTTGTGCTTCAAGACGTGGTGTCCCAAACCAAGTGCTGTTGTTCGTTTAAATTCACAATATTTGGACCCCCAAAAATTTCGGCTGGCTCTGCTACTGTTATGAAAAGATCCTGACTGCGAATAACTAAATTCTACGTGTGACAATTCAGGAGCTGTGTACAGTTCAGGTGTAAATGGCAAGCAATTATACGAGAAGATTCTAGATTGCAAAATGCTGGTTTCAAGTTGTGTAACAAAATTATCGCGTCCTGAAATCCTGACATTCTTCGAACTGCTTTGCAAATAATGCTCACGATGGCAGTTATATGTATTGCAAGCTGCGAACGCTCTTTCAGTAAATTAAGGTTTTTTTTAAGGAAAATGTGTGGAACCCGGTTTGGATCTGTAGGGACCCGATTTCTCTGATTCTAGGGACTCGATTTTTTCTGATTTTAGGGGCCCAATGATAATTTTCTCTGATTCTAGGCACCCGATTTGAATTCTTAAAAAAACGCCTTAAAAAAACCCTGGTAAATTGAAACTGGTCTTTCGTACCTAGGGTTACCAGATGTGTTTTGTAAAAATACCGGCCTTTTTGTCAACAGTGACAAAATCTTATCATCGAAAAATAATAGAAATGAGGCGAAGGACGAGTTGTTGTAATTATTAGTGAACAGTGCGCAATCAAACACAGCCTATCCATACCTTTGCCGATAGCAACAATGATTGAGGTAAAAGTTTTATCAGAGAGATTAATTTTTGTACACTAATCACATTCACGATTAAAACTGCTTTCTACGAAAAGAAATTTAAGAAAACACTGAATCAACAAAAAATGGTAAGACTTATTAAGAACACAACTTCTCAATCTCTGTTTTTAACTCAGTGGAGTATAAGGTTAACTATAGTTAACTTCTATAGTCGCTACAATGCCGCTCTCTTTCTGTCAATTTCTTTGATTTCCCTGCATTATTCCGCAATAGCCTGTAGTACTTCAGACAACAACTCCACCTGCGCTGGTTTCACGGTTAATTGCCAAAAAATGCTCATACAGATCACCTTCAAGACGAAGGATTATGGTAAATATGGCTTAACGACGGAACAGAGAAAACAAAGAGTCTATGAGTATTGTTAAGTCACAAGTAATAAAAATTTACCCCCGTTTTGGATTTAAATGAACTTCGCTGAAGGAACTGTCCTGACAAGTTTCACTACTGGAGTCATAATAATTTTAGAAGTTCTGCGTTAGTTCTTTTTGGAGTTACTCCAATGCATTTGTTTTCAAAATACCGGCTTCAGGCACAGATTTTGAAAATACCGGCTTCTTACCAGCCTCTGCTAAATTAGCAGTAAAATACCGGCCAGGCCGGTGAAATAACGGCCATCTGGCAACCCTAATCGTACCTCCGGGCCTCAATGACTAACAATACGTCAGAGCAGGTTGCGTGATCTAGCTTTTATGAGAATCGAACGGGACGAAACAGCGAAAGCTTACTTTGATGAAATCGTATACGACTTTGCTTCGATGAGACGCGGAAAGTGTTGTTTTAAGTACCGGTTTTGTCTGATTTACTCGGAAAAAGCCGGATATGTTTATGTTTCGATCAGAGGCGGATTCAGGGGTTGATTAAGGCGATCGACCCCCTAAAACCTACGAAAACAACTTAATTCACCATGATTTCTTGCAATTTTGAAAACAGGATTGACGATATAAGCAGGGTTAAGGAGTCGGAGTCAAAATATCCGACTCCGACTTTCCAAAATTTCCGACTTCGACCTTTCCATATTTCCGACTCTTTAACACAAAGGGAATGGAATTTGGCGGGTAAAATCAATGGAAATCGTGGTGCACAACAAGAAATATCTGTTTCAACAAAAGTTTCATAAGGAATTGTACCATTTCAACAGGAATTCCCAATTTAAGAGTGCGATGTAAAAAATGATCCAGTTGGGCACCCGGAGTCGGACTCAGACAAAAAAGTCCGACTCCGACTCCCAGTGTTGTGAGGAATCCGACTCCGCATCCACTCAAAAAACACCGACTCCTTACGTATAAGGCCATTTTGTCGTCCATTGTTTCTCCACAGCAGTGTTGTTAAGCATGGGCGTCAGAAAGGGGGGAAAGGCCCCCCTGGATTATGAAATTTGACTTTTTTCTATTGCATCTTTTGCAAAAAACGTCGTTTTCTTAGATTCGAGAACGAAAAATGAAATTTCACCACTTTTGGCCCCCCTGGAAAAATCTTTATGGCTGCCTTTGGAAAAATCCGCTAATGCCCCCCACCAGGAACAAATCCTTCCGAAGCCCATGTTGTTAAGTATACTTCATCTCTCTTACAGTAGCGAAGCCGTTAAAAGGCTCGACTACCAAATATTACTGAAATCAAACCCCTAATCTTACTGGCGGTATCCGCCCCTGGTTTCGATGGAATTATGTTTTTCGAACACGAGTGATAGATGACTTGCATTAAATGATTTATAGTGCAATTCAAATTAAATTTTCCTTATTGCAAGATATACAATTTTGTCAGTCAACACTATGTAGACCTATAAACTATGATAACGTCATCATTTGAATGGTTTGACGTTCTTTATAATAAAAATACATGAGTATAAAAGTATGTTGTGGTCCTTACTGGATAATTTGTATTTTATTTGCTGAAAAGTTTAAAGCAAAAATAAACAGAAATATTTTCCATTTCAAAACATTTATTTTCTACATGGTTCATCTTTCGTAAAAGTTATGCCTGCATCTAATATTTAATCACTAGAAAGGGCGCATATTCAATCTGTGCCCTGGGCTCCACTTTGCATAGATACGCCACTGGTGACGTAATAATGTTCACTGACAAGGTCGCATAGGTCAGTGTTTATTAAGGCGTTTTTGGGTGTCAAAATGGCACCCTAAAATTTTGCAATAACACCCTAAATTCTGAAAGCCTAGAAATGGCTTTGCCTTGTATTGAAGTAAAACGATTTGAGATAAGCATGTCTTCCTGCACGTGGCTATTGCAACAGCCGGCTGCAATCATGGCTGTCGGAAAAGGGGGGCACGGGGGGCCAAGGCCCCTCCTGAATTTTGAAATGATTAGCAAAAAAGGTTATTTTTTCAATTTCGAGGGGTAGAAAACACATTTCACCACTTTTGGCACCCCCTGGAAAACATTTTGGGAAAATCCCCTACTAGCCCCCCCTGGAAAAAATCCTTCCGACGCCCATGGCTGCA
>JGI24158J21664_10003679_pt1 | contig 19376 bp, 12 predicted proteins | sample Ectturendosymbi3_FD_21664 | JGI IMG/M metagenome (IMG submission 21664) | reverse complement strand
ACGTCCTCATTTTCTTTCATGTATATGTGTTTTTTCATTTCTCTTTACTGCGATGCATGTTAAAAGTCTAGCGTTTTGCGTGTGGGAGTGAAGACGTTACTGAATACAATAATACCAGTCTACAACAGTGGTGTGACTGACGGAGGTTCAATGGTGCGAACATCCCCCCTGACAAGATAAATGCAAAAACTGAGCCCCCATTTTGGTTATACTGTATTTCGGCATTCAGTACTTCTTTTGGTTTTAAGTAAGTTGTTTTTTGCGTTTTTCGGAAGTTTATGGACTGTTGTTTTCCGGTGATTTCGGGTTTTAGTATACAGAAATCCACATCCGGATACACTTTCATTTCTAAAATTTTTTCTGAATTTTGGCGAGGGGTCCCTACGATGACCAGTGCGCCTCTTTCAGGTACGTTTCCCACCCTGGCTAAAAACTCTAGCTACGCAACTGGTCTACAACTTAATTTTTCTCAGTAATTTTTTACGAGGCTGTACGAATAATGCTTACAATCAACTTGGATTCAGCAGACGTTACCTGCACAACAGCCAGCGTACCAGTTCAAATGCTGACAACGAAGCTATTTACAATGCATTTCGCAATGGTTGCCTTTAACAAATTATGAGTCGTGTGAACATAAATTTATTTGACGTATTAGATAAATATGCATATTGAAAGGGAAATGTGTGAAATCAGTTCTTGGTGAGTTCAGTTTTGGCGTCTCTATATGCCGTAACAAAGGTAGCCTAGTAAGTTACATTTGGGGACCCCTTTTTGCCCGCGGCCCCACGCCCGGGGGCACTTCCTCCGGCTCTGGCTGCAGTACAAAGGTTAAAAAACACTAGTAGATACACAATGAAACATAACTATGAAATGAAATCATTTTTTCATTATACGTGCTTACAAGATGTCTGGAGGTGCAAACGTTCTTCAACGGTTTCTTTACTCTCTGTTGCTTTTTTTCGCTGAGACATTTCGGTCATTAGTCCCGTAATGATATTAAAACTCGCCGTAACAGTGTTCATTAGCTTACCTTTTCGGACATTACGACCGAATTGGCTTAATTTTTTTTCGGTCATTTCAAAAACGATTCGTTCTATGACCGAACAAATCCAGCTGTTGGGCCGGATTTGAACAAATCCAGCTGTTGAACAAATCCAGCTGTTGGGCCGGATTTGAACAAATCCAGCTGTTGATGTTTATGAAAAGAAAATAAACGTATCGTTTGACGAGCAGGCAAATATCATCATGGCGGGAGTAGTCCTGCTCGAGCTACAGGTCATTCATTGAAGGAATGATTTGTTTGTTAACGGAGTTACTTGGGTAGTTGCAGTGTGGAAAGAAGGTAACGTTATAAGCTTCAGCAGATGCATGTCAAGACTTTATACTTGTGAAATGTTTGGCACTTTCGCTTGTAGCATAAATTAGAAACAGTTCAAGCAAGTTGAATGCTACGAACGCTTTGCGTGTTCCTGGCACTGAGGAAAGCCTAAAAATCACTGATTTCTCAGCAGCAGCAGAAACTCACCTCATGAACCGCTTCAGGTTCGCTGAAAAAATGACAGTGAAGACGAGGGTTGCTACCAAACCCAACCCTATCAACGCTGTTGCAATGACGCCCCACAGCAACTTCAAGTCACATAAGTTAGTAAATAAATCAGGAACTGACGTTCCACAACCGCGAATTTGCGACATTTTTTTCTATAAAATCTGCAAATAGAAGGGAAAGTAAGTAAATAAACCATTAAATGCAGCTCATTTGGCATAATCAACAGCGAGGGAATTGAGAAGGTTAATTCCCGGATTTTAAGAGCAATAAATCATAATGGTGAGGAATGTTGACGGTAGTGCTCCCAAGAGTAAATGTTGACAAAAAAGGTCATGAAAAGTTTCAGTCTTTCTGTAACCTTACGAAGCTCTTTCACAACTGAAAATACTAACGCAAAAATTGTTGAAAATCGGGAAAAGTCTGCAAACATTAGGGCAAATTTTGTTTCAAGTTTTTGAAGCGCTGGAACAAACGCTTGAAATTTTGTAGTTTGGGAAACAGCGGTCGAACGTTTGTCAGCCTTGCCAGGTAAACCTTTTTGTCGTCTGGACTAATTTATGAAAACAATGTAGAAAAAGGTTGACTAAAACGGGCGAAAAAATTGAGAATCACAAAGTTGGGCAAAATATGTTAATTGCACACTTTCGCACGCCACTCAACCAACCACGTTCTTACGTTGCGGAAGGAAGACAACGAAACAAACAAATCAAATTTTGCGAATTTTAAAAAACGCTTTTAATTTTTTGCGAATTAAAGCAATTCGAGCCTTCAAATAAAAAGAGAACAAAAAACGGAAAAATCAATGATCGCGCTGACATTCCTTCTTATACGTTTTTATTATGTCACTGGATTCACAAAATCACCTCCTCCTTTCAGCAACAGGCCTGGTTTTGGGCAGGTAAGCATGTATAAGCTGATTCTGTCTTAGATATACCACAAGCAATGAACAAAAACTCCACATACTTACCAGAACCAGGCCAGTAAACTGATTGTGCGGTCATGGCCTCGTGCAGTTAGAGCAGGGGTCGGCAATCGTTTCCTAGTCGCGGGCCAAAAATGTATTCTGCAAGGTCCGGCGGGCCGTACAAATTTTCCACCAACAATTCCGTTCCCTTTTGTGTATGATGTTGTTAAAACTTAGGTATTTATTCAATTATAGTAAGATTAACTCCTGACTTTCAATTTGGTCTGCAGACCGGATGATTTTGCTCGGCGGGCCGTAAGTTGCCGACCCCTGAGTTAGAGGCTAATCAGGCAGTTAATATACGTAATAAACAAATTACGACTAACGGCTGTTACAACAAGTAGAAATGCATCAGCAGACTGATAAAGACCAGGCTTCACCTCCGCAAGTGAAATGCAGCCAACAACATAATCTCAATACGTGTAAGGAGACAGTCTGAAATTAGAACGATAGTTACTAATTTTTGTTTTTGACAATCAGATAATGACTGTCCTATCACTTTCATACAAACGCATGTTCTCCACTTGAGATAACTGGAATGCTGCATGTTGAATATCTGACTGGGTGCAGCACTGTTACACGTTAAAGAAATTTAAGAAAATCATCTAAACCATTTTCAGTCTTTTCTTCAACTTTTTTAAATGTTACAATTTCTATAAACAAAATATATTGATTCTCGTGTCATCAGCGACTCACAAGTCAAAACGTATACTGTCCTTTTGTTCATAAACAGCCGACAACAAAAGGACGTTAGACCAACAGTGAGTTGGAACATTTTTCGGTCATTGGCCGAATTTGTTTTGAAATGACCGAAAAAAATAAATCAATTCGGTCATAATGTTGTTTTCAGTCATAACAAAATATTCGAAAATGAAAAAATTGACAGGAGTTTGTGACTATTTCGGACGTTGGACCGAACACTATCTCAGCGAAAAGAAAAACCCATCCAGGAGAAACGTTTCAACCACGCGGAAAACCACAAGTTTGTTTTTGCGATATTAAGGTTAAATCGTTTACTTGTTCAGAGTTTAGACTCCTCTTATCTTGTTCCCCTGAAGGAAGTTCGAGGAGGAAGAGTTTTGTATAGATCTGGACATCGATAAAGGACTAAATGCACCAAATGGAATCAACTAGCTTTGCATAAAGCAACTCACAGACACCACAACACCAACAGGCATTGCAGATTAACTTAACCGTTGATTCCGGTCTTTTACCAAAATATTTTCTTCCACTCCTGATCAGACGAACAGGGTTTTTAGGCAGCCCGCCCTCATGTTTGTTTGGTAAAGCCTTTCGAAAGATTTCGGGTCAAATGGTGGCTGTTGAGAGTCAACGTGAAGGTGTAGAGACCACAACAGGTGCACCTGGCGCTGGCAGCACCACTGGCATTACGGATGACTTCAGCCGTTTTGGAAAATAACCCTTTCTTTCAAAAAACAACCTGCCTCCCCAGCGAAGCTATCGTACCTTCCTCCCCCCAACCATTAACTTCTCGCAATGCGCCAAACCTGACAGCGTACCACGCAACGTGTTCGTTCACAAGCGTGTCATGAGCAGTGTAAGTCAGTTTAAACAATGTTTTGCGCAGGAGGCAAACCCTAAACTTTCATTTACACATTTTAGGAACAACTGACCCAAAGTTTTGAGGGGGTACAGATTATCGGTTTCCAGTCTGGACAGCCTGTAACTTAGCTTTAACATTAACAATCTTTTCAAAAAATGAAAAATATTGTTCTTACATAGAATAGCTAATTGCATATTAGCTACTCTGAATAACCTGAAAGATAAATACCATTACAATCAGTCTGAAAATCAAGAAACTTACTGTTTTGTTTTTCGTGCGAGGCATAAAAATGCAACGTTAAAGCAGGTGTTTGTTAAGGTGTTTTAGGGACCCCATTCGGGTCCCTAGAAATGAAAATTGGGTCCGTAGAATCAGCGAAAATTTCTATCGGGTCCCTAGAATCAGAGAAACCGGGTCCCTACAGATCCATAGGCCTACCGGGTAGGCTACCTAACATTTTCCTTTAAAAAAAACTAGTTAAAGTCACTTTTATATTCAGTTCCAAAATTTTTGCCAGAGCTCTTGATAAAGTTCGAGAAGCACAAAAGTTTGCTTTTTCAGCTATAGTGAAGATAATTTCGTGACAACTCTGGAGCAGTTATATTCAAAATGTCGCAGGAAAAATTTCTTTCCTGAGAACTAAACAGCAAAGTTGGATCAATTACATGACTTCATTCGAATTACGATTGCAAACACTCCTTCCGATTTTCAACTACAATACAATTACACAAAAGAGTCTCGATTATAATCGTTCGTATTAATAAAAAACGAAAACGTGTAATCACATCCACCTCAACTACAAATTACAGTTGATCCACCCCTGTCAGATGGAAACTTGGTTGGACAGGTCGAAAACTTGTGGGGGCAATGCTTGGATTTTATCGCAAGTTTCGGATCGTATATATGTCGAATAATTTTTATAACTACCACCAGGGGTGTAGTGGGGCGGGAACGCGTGGGAACGGCATTCCCACACCTTTTTCACGTTTTGCTTTAAAATGAGTTTGAAGCTGTTTTAAAATGGCTATTTTTTGGGTGCGTTCCCACACCTTTTCGTTAGCACTACATCCCTGACCACCACTGAATAACAAACGTATAGAAATGAAGATATCGCCTGAAAAGGTGACGTTTTAATGATTTCCATGGAAGATTTTAATACAGGCAACACTCAAATGCTTGTTTTATATTCTGTAGGTTCGGCTCTATCAAAACGCTTTTGAAAATTCCAGGGGGAGGGCCATTTCCCGGTTCCTCCACCTCTGGTTGCGGACCATGGTTACATAGGATGGTTATTCCATATCTGATCCATAAACATTGGAGGGAATGCTGTGTCTTACTATTTTACAAGGCAAGTGATGTAGCCCAGTGCTTGTCAACCGTGTGTATCGTACACCCCAGGGTGTACCGGAATTTTCCAGGGGTGTACCAACTTAATGGGGAGTACAGGGGTGCACCAGATGTGTGCTTTTCATGAACAGTCACATTGTCCCAGCACATATGACCTTTGCTCCCGCACGGCTGTGTTAACTTTTAACAGATTTTAAAAACGTATTTATCGACCGGGGTGCATTGTCTTTCTTTTCCCGCCTGTTGTTTGTAATGTTGGTCAGATGACCATCACGTATTATTCTTTTTTCTTTTAATTCACATTCGGGAGTATGCCTGTAAGAAGTGTTTGGGAACCATTGCTCAAGCTTGAATTTTTTGTAAGCTAATGTACCAACCATGCTTTTCTCTGCAATGTTTATTGTTTTGTAGTAAGACACGTAACAATATTTTCCACATTACTTTTCAGGCAGTTAGCTGGAGGTAAGCGAATAGTAGCTATCAAAGGAAATACTTCAGTGAATCAAGTAAGAGTATGGATGTCAGCAAGTCACATGCTGAGTGCAACGCAGCCCACTTTTCCGGGAGTAAGGTCGAGATTTAGCAGTGTACAGTTATAAAGAAAGTTATTCAAGAGAAAAAAGCCTGTATTGTTAAGAAGCACAAATGGAGGAGCGATGCTTGCATCGTTTATGGGTTTTGTCGCACAAAAGAAATGCTGAACCCGCATCCTTTACAACCGTATTTGATAAAAGTAATTCGGCTCCAGGACATCTCAAAAACGTGTGAGGTCACAGCATTCTATTCATCAAAATAAGTCAAAGGCATTCTTTAAAGTATCTGCAGAAAGTCATTGTCGATGGAGGAAAAACAGCCGTTTCGAAAGTGAGAAAAACTCCAATATTAAGGAATACAGCTAAACGTAGATGTCTTCAAATTTCAGAAGATTGGTTGCAGCAACTTCTTGACAAGCTGAAGAAAGCTCAGTTGCTTGGAATTAAGCTCGATGAAACAACAGATGTTTCAGAAGAGGTTCCGTTGATTTTGTGTTGTAGGTTTGCCAACTATGAAAGAAAAACCATTGGCGGGTTGTGCTGTCTTAAACGTGGGAGTTTGCTCAACCACTCAAGCCATCTTCGCCAAATTGAATGAGATCATTGAAAAACGTGGATTTGATTGGATAAAGTACTAGTCAGTTGCTACCAACGGAACAGCAGCCATGCAACGCACACTAACTAATGGAGTTGTTCGAAAAATCAAAAACGTTTCCCTTGACTGTGTTTCAACCTGTTTTTTTGGGATTTTTCGGTCACAAGCCGACGTTTTTTGAAATGACCGAAAATACTCAGGTCAATTTGGTCATAATGCCATTTTGAGGTTCAGTAAATAGCTTCGCTGCAATGAATTCCAACAACAATATAGACGGGCTTATTGCATCTTGCTAACTTGTGTTTGTTTAGACACGTGGTCCATACCATACGGGTGAGTAAAAGAACACAAGAATACAGGAGCCTGAAACGTAGCACATTGCAGTGTTTATTTATATGAAATTGCTGGTGAATCTTCCCACCTGCTCTAAACTCTCTGGCAAGCATCAGTATTTACACCATGAAGGAAAAGAGTAACCACAGGGAAAACAGCTGAGCGCAGAGAAACTCAAGAATGTTGTTGGAACTGTGATCTTCTCGAACCTTGACGCTACTCTCATCTGCTGGTAACTCGCGTTTCTATACTAATGTTGTTTGTTTATCAACGCTATCATTGCCTCTAAGGCGCCAGCTCCTCGTATATCCTTTAACGTCGTGACAGTTTAACAACATTTTTCGCGCATATCACGCCACTACGGTCTGCGGAACAAGTTCGTTCAATACACGATTTACAATCAAATACTCACCAGGTTCACAAGCAGCATTACGAGACCACTCACCGAGATCAGTCTGCCATTATCACTCTAACATCAACATGGCGTTTTTCTTACATGAGCTGGATCACTCTTACATCGGGTTTTTCCTACAAATCACATCATGCGTGGACCAAACGATGCCTGAATGTCGACCTTCTCCCAGTCTTAGTCACACTCATGTGCACAGCGTCACATATTCCTGTCCATGATATTCCAAACCTTGGGAAACAAGCGCTAGCCATGACGTCGCCGCCTGCGGCGATGGCTTTGTTGCATCACAAAGTAAAACTTCGTGACGCGACCAAGGCTCGAATGAGGGGAACAAGATTTTGGGTGAAACAATGCGGAACGGCTATTGGTTCGGAACGGGTATCGATGCGGAACGAGTCCAAAGACTGTCGATGATGCGAAGCAATGAGAACTGCGAAGGCGACGCATCAGATCTTTCTTGCGCGAACACCTGCTCTGCTTCGTCGAGTTGAAACGTAAGGCGGATGCCTTAAGTGCTCCAATTTTCCAAATAATGTTAGTTATTCGTGGGAGGAATAAGACGAGCTTGTGCAGCTTAATAAACGGAAACTTAATAATCCTCAAGACGGCAGGAGGTTGCGCGCCACGTAGCTTTTAACTATCACTACCAGTACGGCAAGACGGAAGGGGGACTTTTGAGTCCACGGTCAACATCTATTCGCTGTTAACCTCAAACAGGCCTAGCAAATTCTTTTCTCCGTAAACAATAAAACAGCAGTAGTGACAATGAAAACCTCATCTGAGGAAACATTCTTTGACATAAGTATCACAACTCACTGTCATTTTCCATACAGTCTCTTTAACAGATCAACCAACCACATCAAAAAGAGAAGAATGATACAGTAAGCACAACCAAAATAGTGATTGACATTGAGAAGTCTTCAGTCATTCCCTTTGTTTTCACAACAAGTGGTGGGATGGCACCAGAATGCACCAAGGTGGCTGAAAAAATAGCTGAAAAATGCAGTGAGCCATGCATATGGATCAGTCACGACGTGTGTTAGAACAAAGCTCAGATTTGCACTTTTTTAAGGAGCACATATGCTGCAATACAACTACAAGGCTTTTGATGCAAACGGAGTGATGTTCACCTCCAGGATCTATTCTCATGGACATTGATTTTAATCTATTTCCCATCCTAGGCCCACATAGATACAATCATGTAAAGCTGAATCATGGACAATTATGTTGATGTACAATAGGTGGATGTTATACAGTATGTCATGGCATGGATTATGAATGAAATGTAATTGTTTCTATAACTATATACTCATCAACTAACTTTATTTTGTTTTTCATGTACCCAACACTTATTATTGGATTACTTGTTATTGGTAAACTTTTTGTAATCTCTATCCTTGCCTCTTCCATCTCACTGGGGATGCTATATGTGCCCAGCAGGACATATTTGTAACTGCGGTACTCCATTATGGTCCATGGGTAATTGTATTGTTTCTTCCTAATCCTTCATGATTTAAGTGAATAAACATTGTTTTTGGCCTTTGCTACATGCCTTTTTTCTGTAATGTCAATAAATCTTTCTCTTAATTGATTTCCTCTTAAAAATACACCAGATGTTTATTTGAAGGCAGTGTATATTTTGTTGCCAAGATGGCGGCAGCAACAGGCTTGTCAGTTAACGAAGTAAACATAAAAGATAAACCCTAAAGTATCCCTAACCGTAGCCCTAGCACTAACGCTAACCTAAAGCTGACACCTAAGTGTACACTGTGGAAAGTTTTAAAAAATAAAAAAAACGAAAAGGAAGTCACCACAGTGAGAGTCGAACTGAAAAGCAATGGCATAGCAGACGTGAAGCATAACCGTTACGCTATGAGCAGCACGCCGATTGCATGGCAAACTAACCATTTTATCCGAATTACGTCATGCCACGAGACCGAATGTTCAACTGGCAGCACAATAGCTCCAGCCGATCTGTTGCCGCCAGCGTCCTAGCGGTAAAATAGACACTACCTTCTCTTAATGGTTTGCGTGTTAATTTTGTTGTCAAATATTTGGTTTATTACTTACGCCTGGTCTGAAGGGTGGTAACTGACAATCACAATGATATCTAGACAAGTGTAAAAAACAATTGGCTCAGAGGCAAATTTGCTCAGTGCTTGTCTGCTATTAGAAATGCTTTGGTTCACCCCTATTGCATGCCATTTCTGATGTATCCCTGCCCTTGCTAATTGTGGAACATGCGTTAAATATATATATCCACATTACATACATAACAAGAGTCAACAACAACCAAAGTTTACGTTTCCAAGGGCCAGGAATGTGTTTTCCAAAATCAAGTTATTTACTTCATCAATATTATTTGAATGCCTTTATTAGTAAGCATTTGTGTGTAGTTAATCAGTGGTGCAGATCTTTATCTAACTTTTAACCTGATAACTCCAAATGTCAACAGGCAGTGCACTTAATATGAGGAATTTTCCATAATTTTTCTCTCACTGCACAAAACTTGTCTGTGTTGCTGACCAAATGCAGTAATGGCTGGTGCATTGTTTCACTGATTGTTTATGAATTTAAGTGAAGCATGTAAATGAAATGAATGTACACATTTCTGAGTTGAATCATCTCACTGGTGAATATTCAGTGATGAAGGGTCAGATATCTTGATACAGAAGTTGAAATCAAGAATGTTGTAGAGTTGACCTAAGCTTGATCACTCAGTTACTTGCTAACATGCATGCATAGCATTTACCTGCTCTTTTAAACAAAAACTGGTAAGTCTTAAAATGATATGTAGATGAACATTTTGAATGTACCAATGTAAACCCACATTGGTTTAGTGATGAGTCAATGGAAAATGTTAACCTTACTTCTACAAGATTATTTGGTTAGCTGGTGCTGCCAACACGTATAAAATCATATCACTAATTTTGTGCATTAAACTGATTCAGTTAATGTTTAATTGAGCATAATAAACCACGTGTATATCACAGTGTTGGTGTGGACAAAGCTTATCCTATGGTATAAACCTATTATGACTGATACATTATATTTTCAATTTGACGTTCAGAGGCAGTAAAACATTTTTTCATCACTGCATGACCTTATGAAGCAGAAAGATGGTCAAACGGTTTGAAGAATTTGTAAGCTTGGAACTAAAACAAACACAATCTTTTTGCAGGTTTGAATAACAAGCAAATAATATGAAATTCATAGATTTATCATGTTTGGGTTTATCATGTTTCATGTTTAGGTAAACATAGATTTATCATGTTTGGGTTGAGGGTCATTCCATGTCAAGTCACCCAATGGGCTAAACCCTACCTTTTCAGAATTTAATGAAATTCGGCATACATGATGTTGGTTTCGGCCCCCAAACCTCAAATCTAAAATTTTTTGTTTATCGGATGATTGGTTTCCAAGATATGGGGGGTAATTTTTTGAAAATTTAGAGAAAATAAGGGGGGCGCCCAACTTGTAAACCCCATATCTTTTGAACTAGTGGTCCAATCTGGAAAAGTAAGGTGTCTTTGAAAAGGGGAAAAAGCCAGGAATTCTAATCTGACATCATTTTTGTGATTTGGGTAAATTTTGGGATGATGACCTTTTGACCTTAAATTTGACCCCGTGGTAAATTAAAAAATGCTGATGACCATCGGATATCACAGCCCTATTTGTTACCTACAATATATCAAAATATGGAATACGTAAAATTTTTTTTTTTGAGTAATAACAAGTTGAAATTAGCATACGTAGACAATATTGGTTAAGTTCACACAAATCAAATGCAGAGCAAGTCTTGTAAATGCCATCATTTTACCATGCACAACATCAATGCCAGGGTTAGTGTTACAGTTTGTTTTTAGGACATTGCAGAAGGTCAAACTAACATGACATAATTGTTAATGAGGGGAAGATATCAAAATGTTGGCAGTGCAGAGTAAAATTTAAGTACACCATCACAGATAAAATTTATGATTGATTCCTTGCTTATTGCACCTGTGGAGTAAAGTTACTTGAATACAGATATGCAGAAGTTTGGATCATTGCAAAAAGATGAAAGCAGAGCTCAATCGGCTGATTCCTCTAAAGCCTAAAACCTTCTAAAGCTTTTAAATGTCATCACAGATGGTAATAATTTCTAACTCAGTAGAATGGTTAGTGTGAAATCCATATTGTAGTGGACTTCTAATACAATTATTTGAAAAAACAGCATACAACTTGCTGTTAATAATTTTTTTTAATGCTTTGGAGACCAGTTGGAAGTTTTGGGCAGGGGGACACAACCTGCAGCTTTTGACAAAAAAAGTTATATCACCATGCACGTGTAATTTGAAATATATGTTAGAGCAGCCATGAATTAATGTAAAAACTTTGTCTACTGTGTATGAGGATAGTTAGTAGGAAGATGCCCAAACAAACTAGGCGTGGAAGCAAGCTAGGCTTAGTGTGTGGAAGCAGAACAGACGCAATGCAAAAATAAAATATCTTGAACTCACTGGCAGCCGTAACTTGTAAAAATAAATGTAATGTGGTTGGCAACAGCAAGAAGGTTGTGCATCCCTGGTTGGAGTCACTAGAAGATTCAGAAATTGTTATTATATATATGTGTATAATATGAGCATCTTTCAAAAGGCTGGGAAATTCACCTTGTGCCATGCATTTGTTAAAAAATTCAGATAACCACTAGGATAGAAAATTAGCGGACAGTTTGGAAATTTATGCTTGAATGTCACAAGAGTTTCATGTTGTTTGCATTATAGAGATGAAATTATTTGTTTCACTTCATCAGCAATGGTTGGTGGAAATAAACACTTGTTGGGAAATGAATCTTAGAAGTAAGAGAAATAATGATTTTGGAGGGTATATTTTTGCCACTACGGTAGACTCTGGTTAATGCATCCTTAGTTAATACCACCAACTGCTTATTACATCCAAATTGCTTGGAACAGAATCTTCTTAATCATTTCCCATTATAAAAACTCTAGTTAAAACATCCAGCCACCACTTACTCCAGATATAATGCTGATGATCATTAATTGATGAGTAATATGCTTTGATTTTAAATACAAAACAGCCAATTGCAGCTAACAGATAATAGTTTAACTCGCAAATTTTAATAAATATATCATTGAGAAAAAATTTGCTTAATGCATTTGTAGTGGAACAAGTTGTTTATGTTTTTTTTAATTGTTTTGTATGAGGTTGCAGTCTAGGCATCCATAGCTGTCAAAGTCACTGAAAGTTATTTGAAATAGTGAGCTGACAATGGCATTATCTGACATGTTTTATAAAGAAGCCATGGAGCATTGTCAAAGCTACAATAGCCGCTTAATGGCAGAGCGACGGGTAAGTAAGTTAAGCAAGTGCAATGGATTTGTATCTGTCATTGTGGTCTCACACCAAGAGTTGACTATCATCTGAAATACTCAAAAGCCAGTTGGATATGTTTCCCACAGAAAACATCACTGGAAGCCACAAAGTTCTTTTGATAACTAAAACAAAGACAATGCCATATACAGTATATTATTTTCTACCATTTCATAAAATGAGTTTTGCTCAAATCAACCATCTGTATCAGTTCTGTAAGAGCATGGTTTTGCTCAGCTTCATCAAATCATTGTTGTGTAAAACCTTTAAAGAATGTCTTCAAATGTTTGACTTATGTTGTTTGCAAATTACCACATAAGATAAACAAGCCTTATCAACAGTGAAAGCTGCTCGAGTAGCATTAAATCAGGGGTGGGGAACTTGTGGCTGGCATGACTATTTAAAATGGCCCACAGAAAATTTATTACCCAAGCTACAACATAACATCTTGCCAAAACAATACTCTGTGATAAGCAGATATTTAAACAGTTAGCCAAGAGAAGGCTCTTGCACTATTCATAGTGTTCCATCTATATTTTTCCTCAGGAAGATAAAGTTAACAATTTTAGCATTAAATTTAGTCAGTTTTTTCAGCCACCAGCGATATTCCACATTTCATGTGACCCATAGTTGTAAATAGGTTCTCCACCTCTGCATTCAATGTTCTGTTTTTATCAGAAACTTTTGCATGTATTCATAATTGACCTAAAAATTATATTGAAAAAAGTAAATGAAGTAAACAGACAAAAGTAAATGAAGTAAACAGACTCAAATTGGGAAAAACCTTGGTTTGGTGTGAATTTTTTTCTGAGACATGACTTTTCAACATTTTGTATGCAACGGTGGAGTTTGCAAAGGCTTGTGTATGCAGTATTTATGTGTGCGCCTTCATCAATACAAACAAAGTTCAGTGTTGCACCTAATTATACACAACCTTAATTATTTGGTGTGGATAACTGTTGCTCATGTCCTTAATGGCATAATTATGAGTCAGTTTCGTTTTTCTTGAATATTCCAGCTGTTTTACAACTGGCACACTGTAAAGTTTTTATAAATTTTACTTTATATTCAAAATCTGCTTCTGTTCTAAAACTAGTACTCTGTTTTCAACCAGGTTCGACTTCCCTACTTAGATTCACAAACAAGAGTTGCACAGAATGAATGTTTTCTGTGGTTTGAAAAAAGGTAAGTTGTTTGGTCTGAACAAAAAGAAAATAATATTTTCCTATTTTGTCTTGTTTTTTGGCAAATTAATATGCTAGTGTACTGAGCAATATTGAGCAACTCAGTTTGCAACATAGTTTTCTTTATGCTGTGTTCTGCTTCTAGGTGTTACACTGCAAAACTCATGTTAGCGTACTTGCAATAGAGGTTGCAAAACATCTAGCAGTTGACGTGATACCAGTAAATGAATGCTTGGCTGAGCAATGTTACATTGAACTGCTTTAATTTTAATAATAGTTTGTTTCGTGTCATTTTGCAGTGTCTTGTGATTGCAACATTTTCTCCAATATCAGTGAAACTGCCTTTAAACAAAAATATAAAAAGCTTACATATACAGCAAAGACATCAGCTTAATGTTTGAGAAAGTGTTATTGGGACTGCACTAATGCAGAATGGTGACTCAAGGGTTTAGTACTCTCACATGAAGTTCCCAATGTTGCAATATTCACAATCAGGAAAATTCATTAACATTTGAGTAAATGTAAAAGCAAGTAACACGTCCATCTTTGCAAAACGGCCAAATGCTTGCAAATTTTTGTTGTGTGATAGTCACAAAAATAAAGTGTTTTGAAGTTACGATGAAAACTCTAAAAAATGTAGGATATGTTGAAAAGTATTTGGATCATTAGATTTGCAATGAACAACAGCATTATAAAATTTTGATGATGTTTTGTGTTTTGAGTATTTGCTGCTTCTAAATATTTTCTTTTTATATTGTCATACAAACTTGACTGTAGATCAGAGGTTCTCAACCTTTTCAAGCATATGGCCCAATTAAAAAAAACAGAGGGACTGTGGCCCACCGACTGTACAACTTCTCCAATGTGACAACTGTTCAGTGACGTAGCCAGCACAAAATTTGGGACGTCAAAAATTTTAGGGGGCAAAAATATTTGACTTTCGTCAAGCCACAGTGTTTTTGTTTGGGATGCTGCTTCTCAAAGCACAAAATGAGTAGATGTGCAAAAAATTTGGGGGGAGCCATGGCCTCCTGGCTACGCCTATGCAACTGTTGCACATGTACGGATAAAAAATAAAAAAATATTCAATAACACAACGTGTGCTACAATCAATGTGTAGGCTGAGCCTGCGTGTTGTTAGAAAGCACAGATATTTATGGCTTGATTTGCGATAATGCAAAAATAATGTCATCTTCCAAATAAAGTCTGCTTCTAGACAGGGTTGGATCTGGGGAAAGCCATTGGGGCAATCACCCCTCTTAAAACGAATGAAAGTAACTTTATTTACATAATTTTGTACAATTCTGAAAACAACATTTGCGATACAAGGCCATTTGTCATCATTGTTTTGTCACTGTAGTGTTGTGAAGTATACCTCATCTTTCTTACAGTGGTAAAGCTAGTGGTATGAGACTTAACTACCAAATATTACTGAAATTTCCCCCCCAACCTCACTGGCTGCATCCGCTCCTGCTTCTAGATTTCGTTTTCGTGACAACAAAAGCTGCCACCTGCCTTAAAATACTTTCAGTAGCTACATATTGTGCACAACGTGGTAGGCAATGTGGAAATTATTTCCATGTCACAATAATTTCTAACGCGTGATGACGAAATACAGCGAAGTATGACGTTTGTAACTCAAGAAGAGCTACCTACGTTTTTGATTACAAGGTTCACCTTGCAAAACGTACTCAATTTCAATAACATCTGGCCATGGTCCATCAAAAATTCCTCCTTGGCCCACGGTTGAGAAACCCCGCCCGAAATTGTCTTTTTCCAAAAGCTGTTTACACTTGCTATTTGTTTGATGTGTTACAGACACAGAGGACCAGGCGTTGGTCCTAATCAAGTTTATTCTTATCCAAGCAAACGATGGAAAAAGCGACCGCGTTTCAGTTCCCTTCCACAGTTCGAAGTTTCTGGTATGGTTTGTATTTTGCAATACAATCAACAATGTTTCGTAAATGTGGATGGTTACTGATTTTAAGTGGCTTTTAGATGGAGATAGTGAGAAGATATCTGAAGTAGTATCACGCACAAATGCTGATGGAGGTAGGAATGCTTTTGTTATACAGTATGTGAAGATGCTATGTGCAACATTCAAAGTATATTTGCGATTTTGACTTGTTTGTTTCTGCCGTTGTATCGCAGCTAACCATCATTTTGCTGCGGGAAATACTTTTGATGGCAAGGTTATTGATAAAATCCTTGCCAGAGGAAATAAAATGATGGCTGTGTTGTGGGTTTTCATCGCTTCTGGCTTCTGTGTAATTGGTAGTCTGATGCTAGAAACATAGCTCAGAGTGTTCGTTCATATGTGCAACATACCTTGCTAAGCTCAGGAGAAAATACGAACACTTCTTGGATTATGTTTATTGGAACAGAATTTAATCTTAAAGTACCAAATGATCGAACTTTGTTATAATCGTAGACCAACTTAAAATCGAATTAATTGATGTTGCAAGTGCGCTGTGCCATTCCAAGATTGGCGTTTATATCCTTGCTCACTACGAAAGTAGCTGGCATCTCCTGTTTTAGCTGATATTTGCTCCAGCAATTGTATGTAATTGTGATTTAATTGAAGAGTACGTTACGGAAGGTCCCTTTGACAATCTTTTTGATGAAAATTTCTCAAAAGCTGCTGCCCCGTTTGCTGTTAGGAGTTATTCGCTGCAGATTCGTCATTGATGAATGAAAATTCGAACGACTCCAACATGAACACGATCGCTGCCGCGATTCTGGAGGAAGATTCTGAAGGGGGGAAGGCTTCAACTTTGGGGAGACACGATGACGAACCGAACGATGATGAAGATGAGGATTTTGATCTTAGATCAAAAAAGAAAGCCAAAAAAGGGCAAAAAGTATGTCTTTTGGAAATTCAAGTGAATCTCCCAAAAATGTCTGAACAGTTACCTCATTTAGTGTTTTTAACAATTCTGCATGAATACAATGTCTATGAATAAGATGCTGTTGTCGTTACCAGAAATTTTTCTTGATGTTTTCAAAGATGAACAGCAGGAGCTGATATTTGGTTTAAAACTTTTTAACCTGTAGTCGTAGAAACAAACTCACGGGTGCTTGTTGCAGACTGCTGGTAGCAAGCCAAGGTGGTCAGACCCACAAGACGACAAAAGCTTCTCTTGTGAATGTGAGTATATTTCTGTGTCATTGATTGATAATGGAAATATCAAATCGTTATTTAATCATCATTCAAGCGTCAGCGTTAACTCACAAAGCTTTTGTTGTTGAAACTCTCATAAATTATGAAACAATGGAACTTGGAAACGGCAAAAAAAGTTACAGAGAAACCAGCGGTTGTGACGTAGTCCTTTCCGACCGCAGTTGTGTTTTTTTTCATGAAACTATCTTTCGCGAAAAGAGTTATTTTTCCAAACGTCAAGCACGAGCTCATTTAAATCATTGTTTGTTGTGTCATTATTTGTAAAACTTAAATTACTTTTTCTTCGTTTTCAGATTGCGGGAAAAAGTATAAAAACAGGCCTGGGCTCAACTATCACCTGCAGCATATTCATCAAGATGAACTTGATATCGACGATGAGTACACACCGAGTGGGAGGCTGAGCCCGTCATCGATAATGTCTGACGACAGACATTCCTCTTCTTCCCGAACTTCAGCCATCCACGCGCAGAAAGCTGTGGCTGCAGTTGTTGGTAAACCTGGTGCAGTTGGTTTATTTCTCGGGTCATGGGTTTGTTCCACGAAGTTGTTGTCAAAGTAACTCGACCTTGCTGCCAATACTTGCGACATATTTGCGACACTCACCCAAAGCAAGTTGTGTGTCATGTCCTTATGGAGCTTTACTACGGCGATGTACAAGTCATTGTGGTACAAATTGTTGCATTTGTGGCCATATCTTTATATCTTAAATGGAGTTGAAGCAACATCTCGTATCAAACAACGTCTCCTCGGATAGTAATGTAGAAAGGGCTTCGGCCCGGTAAGCATGGATAATTTGATAGTAATCTTTGTTTAGTCTGACTAAAACCATTTGAACGATTTTAAGCTGATACAAGCGATTCTGACGTCATGGAGACCAGAGGGAGGAGGAAGCGAATCGCTCCAACGAACGATTATTGCGACTTCTGTCTCGGCGATGCCGAGGAAAACAAAAAGACTGGAGTTTCTGAGGAGTTGATATCGTGCGCTGATTGTGGCAGGTCAGTCCTGCAAAGTTCCCCCCCACGTCAATGTTTGGTGATGAACCTGAGATTTGTGTCAAATTTAAATCAGCGATGTCACCATGAGGGGTACCTGGGGTCGTAACCCCCATTTGTAGTTACCCCCCGCGTCCTGTGAATAAGTGACGAGCTTTTCCAACTTTTACTAATAGCACCCCTTCTTTAATTTCTTCCCCCCATCAACCAAAACCTGACGACACTGAAATTCCAATCCATTGTTCTCAACAAGCGACCAACGGGGGGGTTCGCTTGAGGAAGTTTTTACGTTGTTGGTTCGATGCAGGGGTGTGGGGCCGGAACATATTTCAGGCTCCGGCTCCAGGTATCTAACGTTTTTGGCTGCAGCATTCCAAAATTGCTTGAACCCCGACCCCCAGCCCTGGTAGAATGTTACAAACATGGCCACTCAGGTAAGGACGCCAACAATTCCGGTAACAGTTGGCAGTTACTGAACTGTAGATAAGGATGTGGCGCTGTGTGGTCCACGTGTTTATGACGTAGCTGCTGCCTCAGTGGAAACTTTTTAATTGCACTTTAATTTGTTGATGACGCAGTTCGTGACGTGCCTGTCCGTACGACGTCAGCAAACGTACAAACGTTTTTGTATCCAGATCTGGTCATCCGTCTTGCCTCCAGTTTACTGACATCATGACAATGAACGTCAAAAAATACAGCTGGCAGTGCATTGAATGCAAATCATGTCACGTTTGTGGAACTTCTGATAATGATGTGAGTCTATGTTCGATTAAGTTTGTGTTCGCGTTTAGTCTCGCATCACAACTTCCTACGGTGCAGAAATTCGCGTGTTTTTAACTTAAAATCGAGTCAACGCTCTCATGGCTGGCTCAGAATAGCGTTTCGCAGATTCCAGTTGAATCTTCCAAAAAGTATATTCCAAGTGACTAACGGAAAGCATGTGACGCAGTGGCGCAGCCAGCCCAAAAATTTTGGGGAGGGCCAAAATGTTTGATTTCAGGCGATTAACACTATTTTGTTTATAAAAACGCCTCTCAAAGCACAAAATGACTATATTTTCTTAAAATTTCGGGGAGCCATGGCCCCTTTGCTCCCCCCTGGCTACGCCTATGATGTGATGTCACGTATTCCACGCATTCTGCTGAGCTGTAGACTATATTTGATTGAATTATGGAAAGGCACAGCAGCAGAAGGGTTGGTTGACAGCAGCAGGGGTTGGTTGACTAGACCGCCACGGTCTTTCGCCAATCCTATGTGACACAGCGCCCCTCTTTGTTTACACTGATCAACTATTGCGCCATTGTGTTTTCATTTGCTCTAATGTTCGCTAATGGTTGGCTTACTGCATGCGA
>JGI24158J21664_10003677_pt1 | contig 19379 bp, 12 predicted proteins | sample Ectturendosymbi3_FD_21664 | JGI IMG/M metagenome (IMG submission 21664) | reverse complement strand
GTGGTATATTCACAGGACCCCAGATTCGACAAATGCTTGGCTCCAAGGAATTAGAAGACAAAATGAATGATTTAGAAAGAGATGCTTGGCAGTCGTTTCGTGAAGTTGTGCATGCTTTTCTTGGAAGAAATAAAGCCGATAATTATGAAGATCTTGTGCAAGCCTTACTGCAATCATACTGCAAGCTTGGATGCAGGATGTCAATAAAAATGCACTATTTGCATTCTCACTTAGTTTTTTAGGCCAAATTTAACGGACGTGAGTGAAGAGCATGGTGAACGTTTTCATCAGGATATTCAGGTGATGGAGAAGAGGTATCAAGGAAGATGGGATGTGGCCATGATGGGGGATTATGTCTGGACCTTGATTCGAGAGGACAAACAAATATACAAGAGGAAATGCCGTTTGAGCGTCCACTTCTAGGCCTAGTGGTTTTGTAGCTTACTGTATTGACTTATACTACTGTATTAAACATGTGTTGTAGGCTTATTTTATATGTACCTGTAGGTGAAAATAAAATATTTAAAAAGGTCCCACCCGCACCGGGATGAACCTCACAAGGGGTAGAGCGGATAGCGGGGTGTGGGTAGCGACTAGTTGAAGAATAGAGTAAAACCAACAAAGTTAAGTGAGAAGTATTGAGTATCATGGATATAACACGTTCGAAATCTACCTCCCAGATCTCGCCACCAGCTGGCTCACACGCCAGTAGGGGCGAGGGAGGATTAGATAACAGTACCAAATGATTCTTTGGTGTCTGTTAGGATTTTGATTAAACAAACTGACATGCCAAGTTGCGTTTTCATAAAAATTTGTTGAAGTTTATCTGAAGCATATTGCATCCCAGGAAAATTATGTCATTTCCAAAGTTCAGGAATTTTCAAATTACAGAAAAACGGCAGACACTACGAAAAAACGAACGTCATTTTCGGACTCAGCGCACCAAAAAACATCAAGAAACACCAAAAAATCAAGATAAAAAAAACAAGACCAAAAATGTGTTGCCCAGTGATAGATAATATGCCTTACTTCCTGGCCATTGTGGTACGGCGTGCAGGGTAAGCTGGAGGTTAGCAGGAGGTTTGTAGAATGGTCGTGCCCGTCGATTTTGTGATGTCATTATCTGCTTTTGCCGTTATGCTATCGTCAAGAAAATTGGCGTGTTACGTCATCACCTACCCATGACATCACTTAGCCTATTTACGTGGCGCATTTCATTTCGACCGAATTGTGGCTCTTGGTCGGTTGTGGCTTTTATTTTCTGCGTCACGTTTAGGAGTGTGGCTTTCTAGCGTGGCTCTGCAAATAAAAAGCCACAATCGACCAAAAGCCACAATTAGGCCACAATGAAATGCGCCATGTAAACAGGCGAACTGTGACGTCAACAGTGATGTCACTTTCCGGATGTTTGGTAGGTGGTTTTCTTCACTAGGCCCCAGAAAAGTTTGATGCGCTTCTTAAACTTTGGAAAATTGAAGGAAACGTGGACATAAGAAATATGCTTTCCGACAGTACAAAAAAAATCATAGATCAAAACAAAACTCGGCTGAGACAAGCAATCGAGTTTGTCGAGTTTTGCAGTCGTCAACAAAGAATATCAAAGAAACAAGATGGCAGTTTATTTGAAAGGACCCCCAGTTTTCGTGGTGAGAAGAGGCAATTATTTATCCACAAATTACGTGCTTTCCTTGACTGTTCTAAACACAAGCAATTTTTCCTTTTTAAGGCTTTTGCTTCCATAACTTCAGCCTCCCCCCCCTTAGAAAAATCCTGGCTGAGCCCCTGGTCATCACACATCCGTAACGATATCCGCACTGGTGGACATCCATTTTGTACATTGTACCTATGCGATCGTTGATGAAAAGACGTAATGTAAAGTTATAGTAGAGATTATTTTTTTAAGATCCCCAAAAGAAGAAGCAACAGAACATTACTTGATGTGAAAAGTTTGCCTAGTTCCATTTGGCTTTATAGTGTAGGCTGGGTCTACTGCAGGGGTGACGAACCTATTTGCTATCGCGGGTCACTTTGTCATTTACCGCTGTGCTGAGGTAGCTGGTCGCACAACTTTTTAGTCATACTATGGAACCTGCTAAAAACGAAAAAATTGTTCATGTTTCGCGCGTTCATGTTTCGCGTGTGAAAAAATTGTTCATGTTTCAAATGCTTCGCGGGCCGCACGACATCCGTTTGAGGGCCACAGCATGTTCGTCACCGCTGGTCTACTAGTACTGGTAACTGGTAAGTATATGTACTGTAATCATTATTTATGCATGCAGGATATACTAATGTAATATAATGTCTGCTGCAAATTCGACACCAGCAGGAATAGGTGAACCTTTAGCATAAAAACAAACGATTTGAGCAAAAATTTTACAAGGAAGAATGGTTGCATCAGTAAAAATGTAAAAGCTGGTTGATTGGCCTTTCATCAAGCTTTAGTCATCCCAGATGTTACAGCAAAACTGTCCCTTGTGAAAGATCAGGCCTCATAAACATGGAAGCTGCCACTCACATGACTAGTTTAATGAGAATCCTTCAGAGAAAAGCTTCTTTGAACAGAGAAGACTACAGAACTGTAGTGAGTTAGCTTTAGCTAGTTTTATAGTAGACCTTGATGACCATAATCTGCCTTTCATTCTGGCTAAGTTTTTTTTTTTTTCTTTTTCAAAAAGGTTTAACAGTAAACAGCGACACAGTGGTGTTAGGTACATGAAAAATAAACAAAGTGAGGTTAGTCAGGATGGCTGAAGAGGGGAGCAAAACAATACTGCACAGGGGGTTTACAGAAATGAGAAAGCATAAAAAAACATACTGAAGACAATAAAGCTCAACAGAAAACACAGCCATTCGGAAGGCGATGGCTATTCATTGAAGAGAGGCAGGTGATGGGCAGGAACACTGGTTAATGCACTGAGGGTGGCTAAAATCAGATCAAACTTGCACACAGGCCAATATGCTAGCAATGTTCCCTCTGGCCATGGCCAGAGACAGGCGCTGGTGGAGCCGCTGTCCCTCCCTGGGGTCGCCTGAAATGTCAACAAGTTTCTTTGCGAGACAGCTCAAGAGAAGGGGGCAGTGGACTTGCCATACACACCAGTGGTTTCGATTGCAACTGGTTGAAAGTAATAATTGTCAAGAAGGTCATTGTTTGTATTTCCGGCATTTGTTGGTCTCAGCATCAGTTGCTACACTGCTTGGCATAGCGGCACTGACTATGTATGTGGTGACTTTCTGCAAAGGTGTCCACAACTGTCCCATACAAGGCTCCTATCTCTGTACCAGGGGTTCAGGGTCAAACCATCAGGCCTTCTATCTTTCGTCAGGCCAACGGGCTCAAGGACAGAAGGGAGACCAATGCAGGTCAATGATCGTTTGAGGATGGAGTTTATGGCTGAATGTCTGGGGAAGCGGCCCGCATTCTTAATCAATGCAGGAGAAGCCGTGAAGCCTTGGCCTGTCAACAAGCTTCCCACAGTGGCATTCCCTGCTTTCGAAAATATTGGCACCAGTTCGCAAGGCAATTGCAATTCGAAGCTCATCAGGGCTTAGAAGCGAAGGTTTCCGACGCTAGCAATTGGGAAGGCTTCTGACCAGGCAGCGGTGTGGCTTTTCTGTGCAGTGAGTAGCCGGCGGTGGTTCCAACGGCTTGGGGTGTCAAGCAGTGCTGCGAGTGCATCTTTGCAAGCAAGGTCATCCCAAGCCGATTGTGTTTCCTTTTGTCGTGGGGATGAATCATGAAGTGCGGACCAGGCGTCAGTTGCATTGATTATTTCACAATGAGGCAATGTGAGAGAGGGGTGGCTAAGCCAGTGTTTCCTGTGGGCCATAGTGCAGTTTTCATATAAGCCACAGAGTTATGACAAAAATGTGTTGGAATACAGTTACATCTAATCACTGCAGGTGCAGCATGCAAATGTACTGATTGCGTTCTGCAGCAAGATTCGTACTGAATTGAATACAGCAATAAATTTGCTACTTTAGAATGATGTGAATTCATTTGTGTGTATGAAAGCATATTCTATGCTAACAAGGTAGTGGTCCATGCATTTTTTACCAAAAAGCTGTCTGCTTAAGCACAACATTCTGAGTGACACTAACTAAGTGTAAATTTAATAAGGCAGGGACATGGTTAATATCCCAATGTGTTGAAAGTTAGATGAATGTAACATGCTGCTTTGTGCAAAATCTGGGGAATTTTTGTCAAATTTTAGAAATTTTAAGCTCAACATTAGGGATTTTCTGGTTTACCATTTGTGTGAACCCTGATTTTGTTGCTATCTTGCAGAGATGAGCATTGGACTGGACCTGGACTATTATAAAATTTTTTGATTTTCGATTGGATCCAGTTTGCAAAATGCTCCAAAAATTTAGGATCAGGACTAGATTTAAATTGAACTAATGGAAAAGAATTGCATAAGTTTTGTCACCAAAAGCTATATTTTTTCAACTTCCTGGGCCTTATTTCAATATTTGGACTTGGAGTTTGAGTCTCAAACTTTTTGGACTATGGTTGGACCTGGACTGAGTTCCAAAAATTAAGGTCCAGATCTGGATTGCAAAACATGACAGTCCGCGCATCTCTGCTGTCTTGCTGAGTAGCCTCTTTGTAGGGACCGTGTTACACAACATTTTGATGGCATGTTGTACTGTAGGTATTTGTTTTATATATGTAAATGTAGCAAATCACAATCGCTTTATAAGTGAGGTTGAAGGTTTTACGTTAATAGTTTTAGGTTGATGGTTTTACGTTTATAGTTTTAAGTTCAGGGTTTTAGGTTTAGGGATTTAGGTTTAAAGTTTTAGGTTGAGAGTTTGTAGGTTGAGTGCAGAAACGTCACCAGAAAGTCCTCAACAAAGGGACTTTGTGTGGGGTCTTGACATTATCAATTTGCAAAATCTCCACTGAAGAGCAGTTGACAAACCTCCACTGACAGGCCTGAAAAATCTTGAACCGTGCCATCTCTAGTTGTAGGGACATTGTATTGTACAGTACCAGCTAGTACAGTATCACAAATCACATGTGGTAGACTGGTAGTGTCACTTTTTTATGTTTATTGCATAGTAACATACCAATTAGAGGATCTTTATAGAGTATCGGTTGCTATAGCATAACCACTAGGGCCAATTGATTTAAATCAAGCAATAAAAATCAAAAAATCATATGCAGTTTTAAAGCTTCATGTTATTTTCATGATGCAGATATTTAGCATTCTAATAGATTACGCTTATATTAGTATAGAAGCCAAAGAGCACACGTCAAAAGCAATTAAAGTTTTATCACAGCTTCTGTGAGTTCATGGATTCTGTGACAACTACGTAAACGCAAAATAACATGTGGACTGAAATCACTAACCCTTGCAGACTCAGAAGTCAGAACTGTTTGAAAGCCACAAGTTTAAATGTGTAGATTAACATAAAGCTAGTGTTTTTTCAGCCATAGACAGAATTTTTTTTTACATGACCAAAAGAAAATTGAAGTCATTTCAGTCACAATGTCTACAAATATAGATTAGTGAATACTGTTGTGTTGACTTCTTTACTACTGTGGGATAAATGACCGAAATGTCTCAGTGAAAAAAATAAGCATAAAGTAAAAGTTGCATCTAAACTCCATCCAACATGTAGGCTGTTGACTGTAGACATAGTGGTTTTAGAACATATTTTTTATTCATAAGAACAGACATATTATAGGTATTTACCATTTTATACAACGTAAGTCACACTTTTGCAGAGGCTGAACTAGTGACAACTGCATAACAGTAATAAATTTTATCAATCGACTTCGCACCAAAAAAGCTGGCAAGCTTGTGTTTATGCACAAGCTTCTTAACATGCCATTAAATGTCCATAGAATTGATAAACTGATGGCTTGAGTATTGTCATTTCGATGTAAATTTCATTTTGCATACTGGTACTAGTGTTATGTACTGATTTGCCTTGAGGGATATTGCATACAGTAAGTGCAAAAAAAGTTTTAATGAAAGTTCATCTGTTTTGTACACAGAGAAAAAAAGCACAAAAAAGTTATATTAAAACAAACTACTTGAAAATAAAAATTACAAGTGTTAGGTGGTAACCCCCTACACATTAAATCAAAAATATCATAACAATTAAAAAAATCTGATTCAAATAAAAAAATCCACAAATATCAAACAAGGCTGGATTTGCAAAAATATCATTTACCCAGAATGAAAATGTCTTTGAAAATGTAAGCTTTCTTTGAATTGTATTGGTCCCAAAGTTGGTCTGACATTCCTTAAAGTTTGAAATCTTTCTCGCTTTATTCATTTGGAAAACAAAATAAAAATGTCCTGCTATCTTGCCAAAATTCCTGTTGATTATAATTTCCTTTGCTTGTCACTTTTTTGTAATATTGTTTTGACGCCCCTCTTTTCCCTGTTATATCTTTCAAGACCTTGACAGCCAGTGTACAAGTGTATTGTACTTTGAAATCACGCATTGATCTGCTAATTTCGCACCACTTTGCAACTCCATAACTTGCCAGTCGATTTTGCTAGAGAACTATCCAAACCTTCAAAAGACTAGACCAGTCTTCTAGTTTGCAATGAAAAACATTTTTTTGGATTTGGATTTTTGGCGGCGAAGTCATAAGTGGGGTAGGTTTTTGCCCATTTTGGGTCAGTTTACCTGGTGGCCCTGGGCCCAACTGCTAGATGGAAGTATTTCACTCAAGTTTTTATTGCAAACTAGGCTAAAATCCGAGTCTTGAGCCTTTGACTGGCTTTCTAGCGTTTCTGATTCAAGAGTTAGGGTGAAATTACCAATATTTGGTAAAATTACCAATTTTATATTTTTTGGCCATTACTTTTCAACCAGAAACTGTAGAAAACCAGTCAAAGGCTCATGGATTTTAGCCTAGTTTCCAATTAAATGTTGAACGAAATACTTTCATCTAGTGGTTGGGCCCATGGTCAAGTAACCTTAGCCAAAATGGCCAAAAACCTGTTCCACTCATGATGTCACTCTCAAAATCCATGAAACCCAAAGCCAAAAGATTTTTTCATTGCAGACTCAAAGCTTGCTGCATGTTTTGAGGGTTTGAACATATCTTTAGCACAATCGATGGAGGAGTTATGGAACTGCAAAGTGATAGCTTTTTAAGTGGCTCACGCAGGTCTTAAAGGTAAAACCAGCCCGGAACCAAAGGTGTCAACAACTGTACCTTGTATCTTTTACCCTTCTTTTCCTTATATCTTTTACGTTTTTTTATTTAAAAAAAAGCATGATTATTATCAACCATGAGCATAACTCTTGGCAATGTCAGTGTGTTTTTTATGGTATTGGTCAATGTGTGCAAGTGCATATGGTAATCACAGGGCATCTGTACCAAAACTATTTTTAAAGATGAGGTGAAGTTTAACTTCTTGTTGTTGGCTTAAGTGAATTGTTGTAGTTAGTGCTAAATGTTGACTGATTTACATGTTTACTCGTGTGTTGTTTCTTTCAGGTTTAAGCACATTATAAAGTTATGAGTTTAATAGTATTAAATAAATTTAATAGTACCGACTACTGCTGTTACTGGGTGACAAGGGAAGTGTAATGTTTCTACTTTGGTATTTGATAGAGTACTACTCATCCATGAGTATTCGCTGTTGGTTACTGCCTGGAACTCACTGGTTAAGTATACATTGTGATCACATTCATATAACCATACATCACTACTTCATTTTTTTAATATCCGCTTAAGATGGACACCACGAATTGTGCGAAGTTTATTTTTGAAGTAGATACCATGGTGCTCACATCCAAATATTGAATATTTGCATGGTGTTTTCTAAATATGTATATATGGATGTGGAATCAAAGTGGATTGCCTGTGGCAATTTAGTAGCAGAAACAGATTGGATGCAGATCAAAAATATGCCAAACAAGATTAAATGCAGAGTCAAAAAATCAAAAGCCCACATAGCTCTGCTGCGTATGCCTTGCGTTACAGCTCAACTTTTATTCAAGTTTTTCTGCAATGGTAGAGTTAAAAACATGCCAGTGGTGAGTCATTTGCACAGCCATCAATTTGTGCTTATGTTGTGCAGTTTGGTTGTTGTAAATGTAATGTAAGTTGGTAGAAACAAAGCCATCTATTAGTTTTTTTAACTGTTTTGAACTTTGATTTCGTTTATTGATTTATTTTGTACGAAACTATCCACTTAGTTTCTATCAGCAACAGAAAATATTTTTAATACAGTAAACGTTTTATTTTGTTACATATCTTTGTTGGAGATGAATACTTTATACTTGTATGTACATACAACTAACTTATCCTAATAGTGATGATTCAAGGATTTGCCATGCGGACCAACTTGACAAAAAGTTACGATAGATATAAAAAAATAATGAATACAATCAATTTTGTTTTGACTCACAAATGCTTCGAAATTAGTGATTCATATATTTTCTGGTATCAGATAGTACTAAATTCGAAATATTTAGCTTTATTATGCATTGACTTTGACTCAAAAGGGTTTGTGATTCAACTCCACACATGGTTCGCCAAATGTCACTCAACCAAATAGAGTCCTGCGTGGGGCTGGTTAACCCACATGTGTTGTGGGTACCCGCATTTGCGGGGCAAGTGCAGGAACCCACAGAGTTAGTGCATGCAGGGTGGGCACGGGTTGAATTTGGTGCGGGGCAGGCATGGGACAAGAAATTCTTTGTGAAGGTAACTGAATGTTGACTCAATACATGTGAAAGTGACATGAGCAAACAAATTAATGCTACAGAAAGTTTGTGGTACAAAGGTGTACACATTGCATGATTACTTTCATCTTAGCAAACCAAACGTTAGTTTGAAGCTACTGAGAGCATTTAAATACCAACTGCATTGGTAATGACTGTATGTTACTTTTAATCACTCCCAAACTGCTATGCCATAGGCAAATTTAGTACTGATGGAAGAACAAAGGTACTTGGAAATCAGTTTAGTGCAAAGAACACATGAGTAAAAATTGGGGAACTAGAAATCAGCTTTGCAAATCAGCGTTCATTGGACACGTGGAAGTCTGTCAGTAGTACATGCACATGTTAAACAAGCACGAAAGACCATTGCATCGAAAATGTCGATTTTGAGATAATGAAAATAAAGTCATGCTGTAGTATTGTACACAGACAATAATAAAAAGCTTACTGGGCTGCATGCGAGCCGTGGATTTGACATAGCTGGTGTAGAGAGGTTCTCCAGTGGTGGCGAGACCGCAGATGGGAGTTTCCAGGTCTCAGTCATCGTGAAGGAAATACGTTCTGCGAGATGGCAACCAGCGCTGCTGATGAACGAGTGTTTATTGTTGATGATCATGCCGTGAATAGCAGAAGAGCAAATTTTTAAAAGAGTTTCTTAGAGGACGAAGAACACTTTCAACAGTGCTCTGAGAAAGAAGCGCTGAAGTTTGACTAGATCTTTACATTTTTACCGTATAGTGTTTTTCCAGACCTTCCGTTGGCTAAAATGCCAAAATATATGGTTTTCTCTCACTTAAGATGATATGAAGTGATCCGACTTGAAATGCATGCTAGTAACCTGGGTTGAGGAGTCACATGGAGTTGGATTCGTAAGGACACTAGGAGTCGGGGTCGAATTTCTTATCCGACTTCAAGAATTTGTTTTGTATGTTCTGTTTCATGTTAAATTTTTTTAATGATCAAGTATGGCCGTTTTATAGCATGCAACTTGCTCTCGCTATAAACCACGTAAAAAGGTTTTCTGAATGTAGTTCGTGTGTTAATGTTGTTATTGTTAAATTGACGTTATAGTAGTTATAATAAACAGAATGAAATTTTATGATTGTTCAATATTCTGTAAACAAACAGATCAACTCAAGGGCTGAACTCATGACGTATCTGGTGACAATACCAAAGTGTAATATAGCTCGCTTCTTTGCCATTGTTGACAGCCAAACTTCGTTCACGTTATGTTAAGGATAAGGAAATCTTGGAAAGGTCGGAGTCGGACATGTTACCTCCGACTCCGCAACCCTGCTTGAAACGATTACGTAATTTGCAAAAACTCGGAATTCTATCAGAGTCGGCAAATTGCTTCCTTCATATAATTTATGTGTGCATAATATACAATAATTCTGTAATACGTCGTTCATGGGGATTTTAGGCAAAGGGTAACAACACATTTTAACATCGTGCTTGATGATTGTGTGAAAATTAATACAGACATTTGGCGAAAAACCTGCGTTTGATGAATTATGGACGAGATTTGGCTAATGCTAGCAGTTGTAATAACAGCCAACATCCAGAACAACTGAGAATTTGATTGTGAAACAAGTGTTATTCGTAAAAAAAATACAAAAAAAAACTTTTAAAGCTTAAACATTGGTAAAATCATTTGAGTTGATGATCAAACTGTAATTGCACGGTCAGTGCCATGTTTTGATACATACTTCATACCCGCAATCTGTTTTTTTCGCTGAGACATTTCGGTCATTTTTTTGCTGAGACATTGTGGTCACTGAGACATTTCGGTCATTTCTCTCACAGTTGTATTAAACCTCACCATAACAGTGTTCATAAGCCTGTATTTTCCGACATTCTGACCAAATTGACTTCAATTTTTTCGGTCATTTTGAAAACATGTCTGTCTGTGACCAAAAAAAATCCAGCCCCCAATATGCGCAAGTCTAACAATAGCGAAGAACATCATAAACCGAAAATTCCTGATATGATTTCAATGTTGAAAAAGCTATATGACTTCCGAATTTTCTGCGTTTGACAATTTTTTTCTGAGCTGCAAAAATAAATTGACCTGCCATCTTCTAAGTATTTTTTTTATAGCTAGCGAAAGACGTTGACTTTTTTACAAAGCTCGTTTGTAAGGCAAACAGTATTTTTCAAAATGGTTTCTATTGCCATATCCGTTTACGTTATATGCACATTGCATTAAAAAAGTTCGCATCCTCTGGACTCACTTATGCAAATCGTTTACGCAGAAGTAGATAATTTAGTTTAGCGTAACTCAGCAGTACATGGCGATAAAAACGTTTTGAAACAACTGTTTCACCTATAGTCAAATAATGTTACTTTAAAAACTGATCTGCTTTTCTTGTAGAGCACAACGTCTATTGCACATGCCGGTGCAGTTTGGCAAAAAACAAACGAAATTTTCAGCAACAAGAAGAAATTCGAGCACTAAGAAAAGGTCAAAAAATTTAAGTACAAATTTTTCTGGCTTGCTTAACAAGTCTACCTTTCCTTTCCTGAAAGCGAAGTTGATGGTACTGTGTTACAATGGGTTAATTTCTTTCTTCAACATTGGTGAAGGCAATCTGGTGTCAGACTGAAGCCTGAATTTGCTTTTTGGGGCGGTTGAGGTGAACGCTCTTGCCCAAGGAGCGCTGTGACGATTCAACCTTTCAATTGAGAGGCGGACACTCTACCACTGAACTATCGGGTTTAATTTTCGAGAGACAGTTTTGATCGAGGAGATAAAAATGTGCTATTGTGAAAACTGAGGTGGATGGAAATCTCCACATATTACTGTACTTCATTTCTAATGCATTTGCAAATAAAATTTCTTAAAACAGAAGCTTTCCGTAAACCATTTTCTATGTCTTAGAAATAAGTTCAGATTAAAGACAATTATGAATTTGATAAAGCAGATTGCATTAAAACTGATAACTCAAAACGGATCGGGGTGGCTGGAAGCAACAAAAAAACATGCATTACTACGTATCTTTGTTTTCAGGAACTGTTTTTTTGGCGTATTTTTGCCAAACATTTTTGCAATCACGAAAAAGTTTTCTTTCTGTTAAAAATTAAGTGTTCGTTTATTTGTTGAACATGGAGATAGATTTTCAAACACAATGTTTCAAAATGGACAGTTCCTTGGTCTGGAAATGTTTTGATGGATTTGAACGAACACTTTCTGGGCCTTATGACATATCAGAAGCTTTCAAGGTTGGAATAGATATGTTAGATTGTTTTATAGATTGTATCTTGATTATGTTATTACACCGCCAAACTTTTTCAATTGTTGATAGAATTAAGTTCCGGCTTCTCACTTGGCAACTTCGCAATTTGGGCCAAAGTCCCTGAAAATTGTGAACGAGTTAATGTTTAGCGAACATCGTAAAAAAGTTCTGTATATCTTGAATTTTTAAAGATTTGTTGTTCACTTTGAAAGTCACGCTTGTGCTAGGTTTCATCAAGAAAATACGTGTTTGTGGTGAAATTGTTGGAGAGCGGCTTCGTGTTTTCCGACATGTAAATTCAGTTTCATCCAAGTTTTTTCAAGCAAAGAGAACATGGGATGTTCACATATTATTAGCAGCATCGTATCTTTGAATTTTCACTTAAAATTGAGCAGTTACGTTTGAAAGGACTAAAAAAATTTGAAAAGATGGGTTGGTGTCACATTAATTCGATCATCATCGAAATATCATGTCGCAAAATTATATAAATGTGAATTTTTAGCTGCATTTCGCACAACACTTTATGTGAAGTTTCATGTCCTGTTCGCACCTTTTCACACCACAAAAATGTGCACCAGTATACAAAAGTAGAAAATGAAAAAGCTCTCAGAATATCCTACACTTCCTATATCTCTGTACGAACTTGAAAATCGTCGTGTTTTGAAACAGTTAACTCCTTGTTGCACTTCCCGCGGAAAATTGTCAATTTTGGAGTTTTTTCATGTAGCAATGGCAAATGATATTTTAAATTTTTCAGGAAATCCTTTCTGATGTGAATTCAAAAGCTAATTCCCAACACGGAAATAATCTGAAAAGCAACGAAACTTTGAAGTAAGCTTCGAGTCAATTAACCTCACTTTGTTTCGAGTCAATTAACCTCACTTTGTTTCGCGCAATTCTTGTCAGGTTCCCAAATACGACCATAGAGATGGCACGGTCCAAGATTTTTTGAGCCCAGACCGCCCATGGCGCGCAACATCCAGCCCATTAACCGCTCATGGACCGAGAAAATGTTCTTTTTCAATCCGTACCGCCCATAGCTCGCAAAACAGTTACACGGTTCACTTACCAAACAAAATCAATGTAACTTATAAAGCAATAGTGACTTGGCATATAAAAATACAATTATTTACCAGTAACACACCAGCTACGATCGATCACCAATTTTTTTGGGGGGGAGTTTAAGCGTTCAGCGCTGAGGGCGAGTTCTTCTTTGTTCAAAATCTCTTCCACTCAGTGAAAAACATGTTCCACTGGATGCACAAATGGCTGGAATACATAGAACACATTTAGCCAAGCGTGATAAACCAGCCAGGAAACTCATTTTTATTTTTTATCCAAAACTTAACGCTTTTCATCCACTAATTGCTTTTTCCTCATCTTTTTCACATGTGCTGTTACAAAAAGTGGTCTGCAAGTATTTCTGTACCTCATGAAATTCTTGGTTATTTTCTTTTGTGTCTTAAAATCAGAAAAATTTGAAGCAAGCTTTCTCTTTGTGGTCAATTTTTTTTGAGTTGCTGTAACTGTGGACTCTATCAAATGAAAAACACGATGAACGTGAAGCAAAACTGCCATCACAATTTCGTTACCCAATCTACGATCCTTGGCTAAATTTTAAATCTCCTGTCTAGTTATATTCAAAGTTCAAAGACTTCAACTTTCGACACAAAATATGGCCAAATTGTGCACCTAGCTTATCAAATTTAGTAGTTTTTTCCATCAGAAAAAAACATAGCTACTCTCATGCAAGGAGTTGCTCATGCAAGAAGTCAGTATTATGTAACAGGAAAATAAAAAAGTACCTGTCAGTCGCGCATGACGGAGGTCATTATGGCTCGCATATGGGGAAGAACAAATTTGCCTGAAATAGCAGCAACGGTTATCCAATACCAGGTGGTTTCACTCACTTTTCACGTCACCGCGTGGTTCTCCTGACTCGAAAAACTAATTTTGAAAGTTTTTTGAGCATTAGTGGGCGGTAGCGGCCCGGTAAAATCTAACCACTAGTGGGCGGTAGCGGCCCGGTAAAATCTAACCACTAAAACTATTGTTAGCGGCTTGTTCGTTCAACCTAAAAGCAGCTCGCTCAAACACCAGGCCATTAGCGGCCCGTGCCAGGATCCTTTGGCAACCCTCTTTGGAGCTTAAAGTGTGAATTGGCATATAAAGAGGGGAAAAGCGTTGGCATATCGTACAGAATTGTCAAGCGTGATGTATGAGCAAATGTTTCTCTCTGGCAGATTGGTCTTGATTTAACAGTTGTACCTTTTAACAAGTGTATTTGCCAAGGCCTGGCTTAAGCCGGTTTGTGCAGGTTCACATGTAACGTTTTTCACCTTTTTTAACCTCCCCTCCATCTGTAAGTACAAAGCAATCCTCGCGGAATTACGAACGCATTTACCGACGCCCCTAAAGCAGCACACGTGGTTTCAGTGCATCATCGAGGTTTTATTTCAAGCAGCAGCGTGCATGCGACCTGTGTTACAAACCACTGTGCTGTGATGTTACTCGGTCACAGAAAAAAACAGCCCGGCCAAAGTATTCGAAAAAATTGATTATTTCAATCATCTCGGCTCCTCCTCCTCCACAAGCACTCGGCTCCTCCTCCATAAGCGACCGCAAGCGTTCGGAATTGCCCCGCACCCCTCCTGCGCTCACGTAACATGTGAACGGTCTTTTTGCTCCAGGCAGCTCTGACTTTTCAATTCTGTTCCTCTGGGCCAGGGGTGTCCGAACTACGGCGCGCGGGCCAAATCTGGCCCGCGAAGATCTTTTGTCAGCAATGAAAAAGTAATGTATTTACGAAAAATTCGCTTCAGTTGGTAGAATGTAACCTGTCTCGAATCAGTCACATCACGTAATATCTCCGGCTCTCGAACCGTTGCGAAACGGCTTCTGCGGCACGTTGGACAAAAACTTCGGAGACCCCTGCTCTGGGCAGCCTTGAATTGAGTTCGCAGTGCAGGTCATCACACTTACACTTCGACTGGATGAAACGTCTTTCAGTTGTGGTCGCGTTTCTGGAACAGCACTCTAGTTCAGCGATGGGGAGCCTAGGTACTATCACGGGCCGGATGAAATGCGGAGTAGCGGGCCGCAAAAGTTAATTAATTTTATCTTAAAATTCTGCCTTTGCTTCCAAACAAAGGTCAGGAGAGAAAACTGTGGTAAGGAGTGAGAGAGAATTCTCTTGACTTATTGTCTGCTTGTCATGGAATTTCGTTTTGACTTGATGTTGTTTTCTAACTTGGGTAACGAAAATTCCGATGCGGGCTTAAGGGTTCCCAACCCCCTGCTCTGGTTAGAAGGGTTCCCAACCCCCTGCTCTGGTTAGACATGCGCGGTAAGAAAGGAGGTCAGACAAATAGGCAAAGAAGAATGGAAAAAATTAATGGACATCGTAAAGGGGTACAGGTATTATTTCACACGATAGAGGATCTTACTTTGAACACTAAATGATGCGTTTAGTTAAGCCTTTATCTTCAAAGTTATCCCGAAAGTCAAAACTGGGTTGTTCTGCAAACTCAGCAGTACGAATCATAAATAGGTGGTTTTAGTGAAAGACACCATGGAACACTGAATAGTGCCGCGATAAGGGCATTTGGTCATTGTCATCCCTCTTCTGGTATGTTCCAAAAACCTCGGTGCGATTACCACCTTGTGGAAAATTTGTTTATAGTTTGAGCGACATACTTTTGATGACATATCACACAAGTCGCTAAATAAATTAATGTTGCTTATTCACCTTACGTTGCTTTCAAACGTACAGACGTGCAATATACTTGAAGATGATTCCACTACTAGTGGAAGACACGATACAGTCGTTTTGAAACAGCTTTGGTTTTGTTGCAGGTACGATAAACAACAACACAGTTGTTTGGATGAAAATGGCTCGACTGCGAAAGAGAAGAAAACCAAGAAAAAGTTTACGTTAGCCTCTGGACAGACCGTCAAGCCTCGCAGCCTAGATCTTAGTGCAAACGATGCGAAACCCAAGGCGCACAGTCAAGTTAAGTCTGGCAATAAAATGACCAAATCTGTACAAGGACATCAACAAACCTCTCAAAAAAATAGCTACTCAACTCACAACAGGGGTCAAACTGTGAAGTTTAAAAAAAATCGCTGCAACATATGCGGCAAACACTTTGCTCAAAAGGCCTACTTAAAGCAGCACAGTCGCGTTCACACAGGAGAAAAGCCTTACAAATGCACACTGTGCAGCACATTTTTCACGTTCCAAAGCAATTATGCTACTCATTTGCGCAGAGCACACACTTGAAAATTGTCCAACTTGCTAAAGACTTTTAATTGTTTTGGTACTTCCGAAAATGTTGAAACAGGCGTGTTTTTATTTTCGATCAAAATTTTGTTTACCGTTTAGAACAACTTACAAAAATCTTGATTTTTCTGCGTAAAAAAAACCTGGTCTGTAACTTGCTGCGTAAGTGCGAAACGAGTATTTCTTGTTCAAATTTCGATGGCAACTGGCATTTTCAGCTTGGTTTTGGGTGGGTCACCGCGAACTTGAAGTTGGTGCTTCCACATCAAAATAGTTAAAAACATTGGGGCATTCACGCCCGTTTCTGGCAATGTTCCAACAGGCAAATGCAAGAAGCATACATTGGATCGATCGTGAGTTTACACCAGGAGTGTTTTTATGAACAGTTTTGATGTTGTGAATGCACCGGCTCGTAAATTCATTGCTTGAGTTAATACAATGTATATATTTTCAAGGCGTGCCACTCGCTCTGACGGGTTTCAGGTCTGCGACAACAGGAATCGGTAATCTCACTCAACAGTGTTCGTCTTACCAGGGCCGTGTCAGTTAGATGGCGCCCGGGACAAGAAACAAGTTCGGCCCCATGTTCGAGCTTGAGGTCTTTCTGGAGCAAATGTAGTGTATTGAAAAAGTACATGCGGCAATGTGACTTTCTGGCCTCCGGGGTGTTGTGCCTCCTTTGCCCCGTTGGTACGCCCCTGCGTCTTGCTACTGTAAATGGACCAAAAGTCATCACTTCTGATTAACCTGAATTCTAGGCAGTGTTTTTCGCAAGCAGAGTTGATCAGATACCCGCGCTTGTGACTGATGACTGACAACTTTGCACGTTTCATCTTCATCGATGTTCGTGTATTTCCTCTGCAGGATCTAAAATAACTCAAACAGAAATGCATTTTCGCGCAATGTGTTCCTAAAGGTGAAAGGTTATCTCGCCGGGAACACGGCTTAATTTCCAGTGCACCCATGATCATAGCCCTTTAAATTTGGATAACGAGAAGGTTATAATATGAGACTTTCGTTTTGAGACAAAACTCAATCTGTATCTGAAGCAGGGTCGTCGCCAGCGGGGGGGCAGTGGTGCCCGGCCCCCCATTTGAAATCGGTGCCCCCCCATTTCACGTTCGGCCCACCGTTTGCTGCATAGATCCAATACTGTATTTTAAAAATGTGGCCCCCTGCTGCAAAATCCTGGCGACGGGCGTGATCTGAAGACAATTAAGAACTGAGTTTTTCCGCAAGCCTTCGTGGAATCAGTCGACTAGCCTCCGTTTTGATGACGGTAAGATGATTCACACGAAGGCATATCTGTTTTCAAGTAGCTGCTAGTTTTCACAAAGGCGACGCAGTTGAATCCGATTTTTTTGCAAATCATTTCACGTAACGATGTGTCCTCAAATCTGCAAGAAATACGTGCGGGTGGAAAGTTAAGCGGCTAAAACCATAGGCGTGGCCAGGGGGCCATGTCCCCCAATTTTTAGCACATCTAGTCATTTTGTGTTTTGCGAAGCGGCGTCACAAACAAAAATACTGTTGCTCGCCTAAAGTCAAACAAATTGGCCCCCAAAAACGTTTTGGGCTGGCTGCGCCACTGGCTAAAGCGAGAGTAGAGAAAACAAGCAATCTCAAGCCAAAAATCGAACAAATTGCGGCGAGTAAAAAACATGTCGTTTTCAAGTAATTGCTTTCACGAAAACCTCAGAAAGCTCGGCTTGCTATAAGTTCTACTGCGTGTAAAAACACATTGCTTCGGACCCATACTGTTTGCCAATGTACGCCTACCAACTGTACACAGCCTGCTGTCCAGCGATTCCGTACTGCGCGTGCTGCAGCCCATTTTGCGTTACATGCCATGGAATAAAAGTGTTTGCTCACATCATGTTTGTTACTTCGTCAGAACATTTGACGCCTTGATAAGAAACAACTGTATTCTTTCATTCGACGAAGTGCATGTTTACCTAACTTTAACTCCTAACTTCATTTGTCTGATACCTTTTACATATTTCTATTTTCTCCCAGTTTGTAACGCTTTAGCATGAGAATACCGATTGCCAGTAGTTACTGGTGCGTTGTACCAGTGTCTGTTCATTTTCAGTGTTGCCTGTTTTTTTTGCCTGTGTGTTTCATTTTCAGTGTTGTTGTGCATCACTTGACACCTTGCGACGTGTTGTGTCTAAGTTCTTTCGTATCCTTGTGTTCTTTGAAAATCACCTGTGACAAACAGATAACTAAAAATCTCGTATGAAAAATAATCAGAAATAATGATACATATTTTTCCGTTCGTATGGTAATGTTTTTATCGATTTGCAAAGAGACGTCACAATAGTTCCAACAACGCAATCATTCGTTACAGAAGTTCAAACAACAAAAGAAATCTAGCAGAGACGTGTGCTGAGTCCACTAAGACAGCGCCAGTAAGGCAAATGAAATGCGGTCCACAACGTCCATGCAGTTCGGTAGCATTGAGGGGGGATGAAGTCCCCGAACTGCATGGATGTTGTGTGATTGTAAAATGCTGATACATTGCAGTTAGTCACTTTGGGTCCCTTTGAAAGCAAGGTACTATATTTATGCAGTATAACTGCTGGTGAGGGCCTCTTTGAAAGCAAGGTACTTCATACAGTACAGTTGCTGTTAGGGGCCCCTGTGAAAGCGTGGTGAGCCTACTTACACATTACATTTGCTATTGTTCGGGGTTAACCCCCCCTTGAGCATGATATTTTACAAAAACTTTAGTACCTTCGCAAAGGAGATTAATTGTTTTCGCATGTTTTTTGCTTGTTTTTTTGTCGACCTAATGCAAAAACCACGAAAGAAATTTACATGCAAATTTCAAGGAACATGGTAAACGGGGCAAAAAGTAATAACTACGTTTTGGTGGGAATCTGGGTTATCGTCTGCATCCAGAAACCATCTCACCAGTTTTTGCAAACCTTTCGTCCACTACGCATGTTTAAGATTGTGTTCCGCGATAATTCACTTTATCCGAAACAATTGTCTTTATTTTGTCTGCTAAGGGTGATCAGCGCAAGCGCTGACCGCATTGACTACATTATCAATTTCTGTAGCATGATAGAACTGTTGCACGAGCTCAAAAACAGCAGTTTTTAACATAGAAGCATTCAGGCATTTGATAATGTCTCAACAGGGAAAAAGGAAAA
>JGI24158J21664_10003676_pt1 | contig 19380 bp, 12 predicted proteins | sample Ectturendosymbi3_FD_21664 | JGI IMG/M metagenome (IMG submission 21664) | reverse complement strand
TTTAGGTTTAGGGTTTTAGGTTTAGGGTTTTAGGTTTAGGGTTTTAGGTTTAGGGTTTTAGGTTTAGGGTTTTAGGTTTAGGGTTTTAGATTTAGGGTTTTAGATTTAGGGTTTTAAGCTAACATGCTCATCCAAGCATGCACGTTTGTACATTGTGCTTGTCACATGGCATGACCACTTCAAACAATCATGTTCCACAAAAGGTAAAATAGTCTCAGTAAATATTTTGCATAGGAAGGCAAAGTAGACCTGGCAGATATTTGGCATGGTTGAACACCAGGAACTTTGGAGTTCTATAGCACCAAACAACAATCTAGCCACAGTTGCGCCATAAAAATTTAAACCTTGCAATTCACTTACAATTGCATCACATGCCATTGTCAGCATGTTAGCCACAGCGTGAAGCAGAAATAGCAATACAGGCAGTTAGCAATTTAAATTGTTAAATTAGTAATTTTGGCTGGAATAAACAGCCTGGATAATGTTCTTTTGAGTAATAACACTTACAAGCTTTCATAAGTGTTAATTAAGCGTACAAACTCGAAAATAGCACTTTGCAACGCTGAAAATCTTGTTTCAGACCCACCGGAGTCCACAAACCCTTGGTTGGGAATTGCTGATGTAAACCTTTCAATATGGTAAAGAGTAGAAATGTGAGCTGTGCACCTGTTGTAACCACCCTGTGTTTTGCACCATGTTTTGCAGGAGTCATGGTGACTTGGTAATAAGTCATGTTTTGAATAAAGTTTATATGTTAATTATAGAGGCATTTGTGCCTTGATGCAAATGCTATACTGTGTAGTTTTCATCATGTAATGAAAGTTATGGATCTGCACAAAGGATTTCCTACACACTCTACTCTGCAAAATCCCCAACCATCTCAAGGTGTAAAACTTGATGCTGCTGAGCATGGTCTAGTGCCTGCCAATTTGCAAGCCTCAGAGTTTTTAAGTGTGAAAAAAGACCCACTTATGAATATCATGGAATCAAGCCAAGGGTGAGATGTGTGAAAGTTATGTATTTGTTTGTGGAATGATTGCTGAGAAGCTAATAGCTAAGTATAGCATCAGTGAATATCTTCTGTAAAACTAAGAATTTTGTATAAAAAGTTGTAGATGGAAATGACACTGGTAATGCAAGTGTGTGTGAATACTTTAAATTGAATAAGATTTTGTAAAATTTCGGTAAACTTTCTGTTAACAAAGTTTTAATAATAGTCTTCACAATTAAACACCTAAGGAGCTGGGACAGTTCGCATGAACCAGGTTTCTAGTGTCACTTAACAACTCTATAACTTGCCAGCCAATTGTGCTAGAGAGCTGTTCAAACCCTCAAAAATGCGGTAAGTCTTCCAGTTTGGATTTTTTTAAAATTGGAAAGTTTTGGTTTTCTGTTCTTTTGTGTGTGACATCATAAGTGGAATAGGTTTAGGCCTTTTTTGCCAAGGTCATTGGGCCCTGGGTCTCAACCACAGGAGTCAATCTTTTGACTCNAGTTTTTATTGGAAACTAGGTTATAATCTCAGTCTTTAGAGACCTTTGATTGGCTTTCTAGTGTTTCTGGTTTAAAAGTTATGGCCTAAAAACAACATATTAATTAATTAATGGATTGAAACTATACAACAGGAGTGGCCAAACTACAGCTCACAAGCCGCATGCGGCTCTTCGAAAGTTTGCATGCGGCTCTTTGAGCTTTCCTAAAATTTATTTATTTCTTTTTTATTGTTTATTTCTATTTCAAAGTGTAGAAATATTGTAAAATTGTACTGGTAGCTAGTGTGCCGTACGGTATTTTATAAGTGGTTCCAAAAGAATTTTGATGTCACAGAAGTGTAGATTTTAAATAAATTTGTGTATTTAGATTTTTATGTTGCGGCTCTTTGTAACTTGAGTTTTACAATATGTGGCTCATACATAGAGCAGGTTTGGCCACCACTGCTATATAATGTAGTTGCTCAATGAGCTTGCTTAGCACAACTTGAAATTTCACATTTGTTCTTATGCCATTTTTACTGTATAATACAGCTGGCGCAAAATAACTTAGGACCTGCTTCATTTTTCCTTCAAAAACAAACGTTCGGTCTTAAATAGCAAGTTATATTTAACAAAAACACACATTAATATTTTGTCATGTTGCCCTTATTTTTTATGACCATTTGCAAGCGTGTTACACATGGAAATGCTAAAATTCTGAAATAATCCAGCGCACCTCCTGGCACCAAACCTTTTTCAACTGATTTTTTAAGGTATCCAGATTTGGGGTTTTCTTTTGTTTCATAAGACACTTAATTTCTTGACAATTTTCTAATACTTCCTTGTTGACAAGTGTTCTGGACTTGCCGTCCCCATCTTTGGTGCCCCATTTTCCACAAGTTATGAAACACTGGAGCTTGTTGGGACAGGGCACAGACAAGAGTGTTTGGACCTGCCAGTAAGTTTGTTGTTGGTGCTCCATGCCTTGTGACTAGAGTCTAAGAAGTCAGTGGATTTGAAAGCTTTTTCCCATCACTCCTGCCTCCTAGTTGAGCCATGAAAGTAGGGACAAAGAGGCTCTGTCAGAGTCAGTCAGGTAATCGGAAGGCTAACTGCTTGATTTCCCTGATCTAGCTTGAGATGAACCCCTCAGTGTTCAGCTGTAGTATGCTGGGTTATCCTCCACTGCGACATGATAGCATTGTAAGGTCAGTTACTGTCACTGCCATGAGTTCTGCAATGTGAATGCTACTAACTGTGCAAGTAGTCAAATACCCATGCAGCTTTATATTAGAAGCAGGATCCATCCACAGCATGTCTGAATATGGCACGGGAAAACAAGCAGCATTACAAGAACAGAGAAATACTGTTGGTTTCACATGGGTGAAGCTCACTGGTTGTATGCATTGTAAGTTTGCCTATATTAGTGGTTCCCAATTTGTTTTTAGCTTCTGCAAAGGGAAAAACATTATTTTACCCTATGTACCAATTATCATAATTTTTGCATAATTGTCTATGTAAATGAAAAAATCCTAGAAATGCTGAATCAGAACAAATGAGCTTAAGCAAGAGCATTTGGATAAGTGTGTTTGATGAAGTACTAACAGCAAACAACCAAAGTCAAATCAATTCCAGCAACACTATTCCTTAAATTATATGTGCCATGTCAACGACCATCTTTGTGTGTGATTCCATTGCTTTTGAAACACAATAAGCTACTTTGTGATGCAAAGAGATGAGTTTTTTATGTTATTTTTAGAATTATTCTGAAGTAAATGTTATATATATTTCAATGAAGTAAATGTTATTTTTAGAATTATTCCAGTTTGGTCATATGGAACTGTTTTTTTTTTAAGTTTCAACATCAAGTCTAGACTAAACACACTTTTTCCACTTTTCCAAACACTTTCCAAAACACTTAAGGTCCTGACAGTTGTTGTGTATAACAGTATACATTTTTGTATTTGTTTCTTTGCAAAGAAAGTTTACAAGAATGTTCTTCATACCTATGCGCATCAGCCCAGAAACTTTGAAGTGAACCCACCAGGAACTTTCTGAGTTATGTAGCTTCAGATAAGAACTACCGGTACTCACATGCATATGCTACAAAACTTTATCCTATATATTAGGTTGAGTACTTGCTGCATACAGCACAGTAACTTCTTTCATGCTTGGTCTTTGCAACCAAATTTTTTACAAGTGTTCTTGTGTAAATGCATCTCACATGAAAAATTGAGTGAGAACTGTTCAAGTTACGTAGTTTTGAGTCAAGCTGTTGGGTAAAAACAACCTAAAAACTACTTTGCACCTGCTGAATAATTAAGTGAAATTCATGCCGCACCAATGAAGTTGAAATAATCAGTGAGCTTTGACAGTTTCAGACAAGAATTAGAAAACACGACATCAGAGAGAATGTACTGCAGTCATTTAACTCCATCAACTGCAGTGCAGTAAATATAAAAACAAACTGACTATATTTGCCATTCCATTTCCTTGCCTTGCCCGTTTATATGATGCAGTGTAGATAGTAAAACTGCAATTAGTGACTGAAATTATTCAAAACACTATAAACAATAGACTAGGGGTGTACACCCTTTTGCTATTGCTGACCACATTACTTTTATTTATATGAAGTACGGTCGCCAATGAGTTTGAGTTATATTTATGTCATTTAGTTGTGTCTAAAAGTATAATAAAATGTCAAACATTTTAACGAATTTATTAAAAGAAAAGTTTGGTTGACTGATTCGTGTCAACTGATTTTCTTGCCTTGTGTTTGTTTTGCTTCAATATATGTCAGCATGGCCGCCAAATCTTATATTTTAAATTACTTGTAGACGGCTGCAAATTTCATTGTCGAAGGCCGCAGGTTGTGCACTGTTGCAATAGACCTTCATAATATCCTGAGTTCTAACTTTAGCAATATTCTTCAGCACAATTTTGCAGACTAAAGTATTTTGTATAAAATTCTCAAATGGCTGAAATGTGCCCCAAATACTCAATGTTTGGTAATTCCAACTAGTAGCATGATGTTTATGGAGGCAAAGAGTTTTTATGGCATGATAAATCTCATGTCCTTCATTACATCACAATGAATCATTTAAAAATCACATTTGAAGTGTGTGTTTACTAATTTGTTCTAATTTAAATAGCAGTTCAGAGAAACAAGTTGCCATCCCAAAAATCACTTTTTTCACCCATAAGACTTTGCTGTATGTGCTGCATTCTTCACTGATTTCTTTTTTATTTTTTTGGTTAAGCACCTGTGTTTCTCAATGCTACCAGACTTGTACTATAGACAACTTGGCTGTACATTCCAGGACGACTCACACTCTTCAGCCCATTCAGTCACACCCAAAAAAGAAAGGAGGGTTTGCAATAACAAGTGTGAAGGACAATGTTGATGGAGATGAAAGTGCAGATGATTTGGATGAATCACACACTTCTTACTCAGAAATGTCCTATTCAAGAACAACAGATGTTGATCATGATCAAGAGAGCTCTGCTTCAGAGGATACATTAAACACCACTGTGCAAGATGGAATGCAACAGCTTGCATCTAGTCAGACCTCTGTTGTGGTTGGCCTTACGTCAACTGGCCCTGATGTAAGTTACTTTGAAGTATGAGGAAACATTGGTATTGTGTTTCTTATAATGAGGCCCACTTTAGATACACTAATTTGTTACATTTAAATTAAAGATCGATCGATCTGTTTTTTTGGGGCCGATACCAATATATCAGCCACTCATGGACCAATAGCTGATACTGATAACCGATATTTCCAAAAGTTTTTAATTTTGTTTTCTGTTTCATTATCAAAAATATAATGTATTCTGTGCCTTACCTTTTTTTCAAAAGCTTCAAAAATCAGGATTTATGAGCTAAAATTTTTCAAATTGCAGCAATTTCAATATGTTGCTATGATTTTTAATTAATCTGATTAATGATGATGCTTTTGTTTTGGCTGTGACGGCCGACGCATGCTCCATGGTTCATCTTGTCTGCTTGTTTGTGAAAATGCTTCTGGTAGCGTTGCTGCAAGATAACTGTCTTGACTTGGTTCGTTGTGCTTTCTTGCACAAGCCCTCTGCATGCATGAGAAATATAACAGAGTTTTGTCAACACCAACAGAGGCTGATAGAATCTGCTGTATTGGCTGATACTGACATATCAGTCAAACAAAAATATCGGCCAGGCCAGTATATCAGTCTATCTCTAATTTAAATATGTAAAAATGTGATTGTGTCTCTTTATTGAATGCTACAGAAGTCAAGTTTTTCCATGACTACAATATGATGAAGTAATATTTGATAAAACTATCCTAATAATCTCTTTGAACTGCTGAAAGGATAAAATAACTTGGCTGGTAGTCAAGTTAGAAGAATAAGAGAATTGCATGTTTGAACCATACTATACCCAGGGTTCGCATGAGGTGTTGAAAGTATTGAATTGTGAAATCGATTTGCAAGACCTTGAAAAAGTATTGAATTTGGCCAAAATGTGCATAAAGTATTAAGAAAGTATGGAAATTCCAAATTCAACCATTTGTTTGATCAAATTTTGTTCTTTATTACTGATGCTACTATTTGAAATTTCTTCTGTGTTGTTTTTAAACTGTTGTTTGTTTAAATCCATGTATCAAATCATGGAACAACTCAGAAGCTTTGAAGTGACTAACATTCACAACAGCAGATATAAAGTAGTCTTGAGTTTTTTGACTGGAAAGATTATTTTTACCAAGTAATACTGGAAGAAATGTACACCTAAATTCAGTTTTTGAAGCCAGTAGTGGTGAGCCTTATTGCAGATTTATTTATCTTGTGGAAAAAGCATGTTTCACCAGGCAACTTCATAGCTTCAGAAGCAGAAGCTACTTAATAAGCTTTTTGGGTAACATCTAAGCAATTCTGTGACCTGTGAACTCTTTTCAACATAAGTAATGCAAAAGCAAAAGTTTTGAAAACTTCTTTGTTTGTATTTTATGGTAGAAAAATAGCATGTTTCTTACCAATATAATAGAAAAAACATGACATGCAGTTACAATAACATCTTATCACTAACCTAAAATTGGTTTAAGCACTACATATGTCCTCTATTCCCATTAAATCAACATCCCCATGGGAGTAATAAAATCACCTCCTGGCTGAGATATATTCATTTGAATGTTGGAATGTCTACTTTTGTAGAACAATTTAAGTAAGATTTTGTTTGCCACCAATGTGTATGATTTGACCATTACTGTTTGCCTACCTTTAAGTTTTTGTTTGCAGGTGAAGCAAACACCTACAAAAAACCGTCTAGAATCAAATCATGAACACAGTAATGATAGACAAAAAGAGGTAATGTACTTCTGATATGTGAAATCTGTCATTTAAAGTGTGCATGAGCTATTGCATGAAGCTTGATCAAAAGGGTAATTTATGAGGTTATTGCAATGAGAATATGGTTTAAGCTCCATAATTCAAATTTATGGTATATTTAATGAGCTGACTCTTCCCTGTTGCAGCTCTTGTCAAACGTAGTGACCACTGCATATATCTCTTCACTGTCATCTTATCGTGAATGGTCACTTATTTGTTATAGTGCATGTGGCGCAGCCTTCTGCACAACTTGGACGTTTCCTACTACAACTCTTGTGGATAAAATAAGTGGTACTCAACCATGGGTCCAATGTCACCAGGGGTTTGCAAAGGTGATGCAACGTGTCCACAAGTTCCTCCTGTATATTCATCAGTGGACAACAGCATTTTGGTACAGGGTTAGGTAACGTTTGCACTACCAGGATCATTTCAGTTTGACTGAATCTGATTTTTATATTAAAATATCCACATCATTTCAGGTAACTTGCAAGATGTTGCATTTTCTCAAACTAAACAAAATTTTGGCTGGTAGTCTACAAGCAGAAAATTAACACATTCAGGGTTCTGTAAGTAGGAAAAGTTTGGGAACCACTGCTCTAGATGACATATTACGACATAGACCAGTGGTTCTCAACCTTTCATGGCTTGTACCCCACACCAAAACCTGCAGCACTTATAACTGCCTGACTTTTTATAAAAATGTAGGTTTTCTTTCAACATATTTATGTTCTATTATTTGCCATACAAAATGGGTAAGCCAGTGAAGGGCTCTACCCCATACCATCCTGAAAGGCCATTGGGCTGTGGTTGAGAAACAAAGACTTAGACATTTGCTNTACCAGAGCATTTCAACCTGACAGGAAAATTTTGAAAATGTGGAAAATATTTAAGTAAAGCAAAGTTTAGTATTATGTGCAGTGTTACTCAATTGCTAAATGCATACATATATTAATGCAAATTTGCAGCTTGTTTGCTTCAAAATATTTTTGCCCTCCCTAACATAGGTGACAATTGTGTTTGTACTTGCATTATGCTGACTTGTGAAGAATTGGTAAATTTGTGAATAAAATGATTTAGGTTTTAAAAATGTTGCTTTACCAAATTTTTGTCATTAATTTCCAGAGCATTCAATTTAATTTTTCTAAAACATTCACTGCTGCCATATCACAGCTTTTTGCCAAAATAAATGTTGTGTGGTTATGTGGGAGTTTACCAAGTTTCTCTGCTTTAATTCAGGTGCTTCTCCAAAATTTTGCTTCTGTTCATTCTCAAGACAGCAGTTCATTTGCTGATTTTTCTGGTGGAGGTCCTCAACCTCATGCTTCACAGCAAAGTTATTCCACTAATACTACTACAAAGTCATCTGCAGCTACTCCACTTGGTCTCACTGGAGTTCAACCTCAAACTGTCTCCACCAGAGCATCTTCAGCTGCCAGTACATCTGGCACAAAAATTATTATGTCAACAGCTTCTTCATGTACTGGTGTCACCACTACAAAATCAACATCTGTTACAAGTGGAGCAGTCACCAAAGGTGGAAGGGTTTATAAAGTTGTTAAAAGAGAGACTTTCCACCCTGTGAAAAAAGAACGCTCACGCTGGGTGTGCTATGATTACATTGATACCCAGTCACCAAATCTTGGATTTGTTTTGCATTCATCAAGTGACTCTAGATTGAATTACCATGAACTGCAACAGCATCCCCATCCCAATTCTGTTCCGATGTCCATGTCAGCAACATCAGTTCAGTCAAGTGCAAGTTCATACAGCCTTCAACACTCTGACAGCAGCTCCTCTGTCTACCGGGACTCGTACTCTGTTGCTGCACCTGTTGTTTCTGTACAGCACTCTGCTAGCACGTCCTCAGTAAACTGTGATTTAGACAACAGAAAATCTCAACGAGCGCCTAATGTCAATGCCCCTGGTGACAATGCTGATAATATGACACGAAGACGAAGTCGAGAAGAAAGGTTGGTGTTGCAGATTATGTGATGGAATAAGGATGACTATGAATAAACTTTGCTATCATGTAAATAATTTGAATGTGAAAGTTCTGGCAAATATGCAAATAACTATTTTCATGTATTGTGGCCTGCTGTGGTTTTGACCATCCTTTGTACTAATGCTTAGCTGTGTAGCTTGTGCAATGTGCATTATTGTATAAGACCTAGCTGATGATAAAGTTTTTGTGACGTCAGTGCTTTTCTCTAACAGGTCACTTTCTGCTCTTTGACTTTTTTAAAAGTTCTGCTTACAACAAGTTGGTAGTCGCATTTGCATCAATAGGTCTCAACACCAGCTATAGCTGACTGTCCCAAATAGCTAGTAAAGCTTTTGGCACGGGTTGTGTGTTGCAAATAACTTGGTCAAAGTTTTAATTGTAACATGATTTTCCATACTGAAATTAACACTAAAGTTATGTGAGATGAAAGAAAGTTATTTATTTCAGAAATTTTGATTATAATTGACTAATATCATAGTGTGAGGAAGGTTCAATAACTATTTAATTTTACCATGATTGTATACTGCTATGAAACCTGGCACATAAAACTTGAGTTATACATATATTTTTAGAATATGAATATACCAACACTGCAGTTTTCAAATAATCATTCTTGCAGCTGTACATCACTTGCTACAAATCTTATTGATAGTTTATATTTTGCTTACATGCTGTATCAGTTTTTTCATTGCTCGTTAGCCTGAAGTGGATTATGAAAGAATTGATGTGGTTGATTTGAATTGTATGAAGAAATAACATTTAAATTTCTAGTCATTTGTTCTCTGCAATTTGTGCAGAAGTAAATTACCAAAGCATTGTCTGTGGCAGTGATGTAGTTAAGACTGTAACCTCTGAGACCAAGACTTTGTCAAAACTATAAGACCAAAACTTCTCAAAAAGCTGGGACTGAAGACCCGATGCTTTTTAGATTCACCAAAGTTTTTTGTAAATTTCTTTAAAAAAGTCAGCAACACTTCCCAACTGGAATGTTGTCAATTTTTTCTTTATCTTTTCTGTTTTTCCTTTCCTGAAGATCATGACAAACAGTGAACAGGTTGATTATAGAAGCTTTACTAGGTCGTATGGATGAAGCATTTAAAGTAGGCCTGCACAACTGAGAAAGCTGGAAGGGCCAAATTAACCAACATGAATTTGCCATGGGCTTCAAAAGGGCAAATTGACCAGCATAAATTTGCTGCAAAATCGATTTCCTTTTGTTGTAGTTTGAAAAATATTCTGGAACAACACTTAATTACATATCTGAAGTCAGGCTGTTACAAAATTTTCTGCAATTGCAAAAGCTCTTGTGGACTACATACAGGCCATAGGCCATTAAGTTGTGCAGACCTGATTTAAAGTCTCAAGACTGAGACCTGAGACCAATACTCACAAAAAGAGTCTCATGACTGAGACCAAATATTTAGACTCCTTTGATTAGTGGTACACGACACGATTTGTTTTCATTAAAATGTTGGAGCCATTAGCTACTAATGCGAGTCTATTTTTTAGATCAGAGTTTTCTGATTCTGAAGCAATCAAAAGTGCCTTTCTATCTGTTGAAGCAAACATTGCTGAAGATGAAAAGTTAGTAGAGTTGGTGTTTTATGGCTGCGCTGATATTGGTTCATGCATTTTTGTTGCTTTATCTATTGTGTAGTAAATGTTAAAGATTCTGTATGATCAAACAAATTTGTGTTGAACATGACATAGGAGACAGGGTTTTTAATCTTATGAATACAGTGCTTTTGCATGATTGGGTCACATCTAGATAAGCATTATTTGGCCCAATTATCAGTAATGTACAGATTTGATATCAATTGTTAACAGCAAACAGATGCATTTATAAGAATTACGCATTAGTTATCATTTGTAGTGAAAGTACTTTTTAAGTGTGCGCTGTCAGTTTTATTTTAACTGCTTGCATTTCCACAATATTTGAGCAGCTAGTGAGAGCAGCAATAGGACTACCTTCATTGCTATAATACTGTCCTATACAGTTGCATAACAAAGGCCGTTAGGCAGTTGCCCAGTTATGACCTAAAAGCAACAAGTTTAATTATGGGATTAATTAATTAATCCTGTTTTTAGGCCATAACTTTTGAACCAGAAATGTTAGAAAGGCAATCAGAGGCTCAAAAGACTCAGACTACAGCCTAGTTTCCAATAAAAACTTGAGTCAAAAAATTCCTTCTGGTGGTTGGGGCCCAATGGCCTTGGCTAAAAAGGCCTAAAACCTACCCCACTTACGACGTCAGCCACAAAAAAGCAAAATCCAAAATATTCCAATTTTTCAAAATGCAAACTAGAGCACTGGCCACATCTTTTGAGGGTTTCAACAGCTCTCTAGCACAATCGGCTAGTGAGGCTAGGAGTCAGACAAAAAAATCCGACACCGGCTCCTAGTATTGTTAGGAGTCCGACTCCACCCAAAAACTCTGACTAGGCAACCCTGCTTATATGAAACAAAAGAAGTGTGTAATTCTGTGTATTGATGTCTGTTCAGAAGCTTTTAACAGTTCATGCAATTAACAAAAAACATTTTTTACCAGAATTAACGAACTTGGTTTGTCTAAATTGCTGTTAAAAATTTAAGAAGGTGGAGATTAATTGTAACTTCTAGCAAAAACTGGTACTTTCTAAATAATTCTGTTGGTGGTATTTGAAATTTACGTTGTTTTTTGTTATTGTACTAGCCACTGTCCTTGTGCGATAGGTACTCATGAGGTGAGTTCAGACTTCAAATTGTTTTGTCATTATGTCTGGTTTAGCAAGTCCGTAAGCTTCTTAGTTTATGCATTAGGAAAGAAAACAATTGAGTTTTTCTTTTTACATGCTTGGTGATGAAGGGTGTGGAAGAGTTGTGGTTCAAAATGATTAAGAAAAAAAATTATCGGGTTTTAGTCTGTATGAAGATTCAGACCTTGAACAAGAAACATTGTTGAACCAGTTTTCAGAAACAAGTCAATGTTGGGTAGTAATTTTGACCAATGCAGGAAGGGGACTGCTTTACAATTTCGTGTTAACACCTTTTGAGTGGGGACAGTTTGCATGAACCACATTTCTAGTGTTACTTCGCAACTCCATAACTTGCCAGGCAGTTATGCTAGAGAGCTGTTCTTCAAACCCTCATAAGATGCAGTGAGTCTTCTAGTTTAGATTTAAAAATTTTGGAAAGTTTTGGATTTCATTTTTTTTAGGTGACGTTATAAGTTGGGTAGGTTTAGGCCTTTTTGGGCGAGGTCATCAGGCCCTGGAGGGTGTTTTTTGACTAAAGTTTTCAGTGCAAACTAGGCTATAGTCTTCAGTCTGTTGAGCCTTTGATTGGCTTTTTAGCGTTTCTAGTTCAGAATGGCCTAAAAACAACAGATTAATTAATTACATTTGTTTACAGTAATTTGTCAAATATGTGCTAGGTGTTCAATTTTATTGGCAGTTTGCTGAAATTACTTGACTTGTTTTTTATGTATTTACACTCTGATTGTTATTGCAAAAAGAAAGAGCTGTTTGAATCACACAAGCAAAAATTTTACTGATTATGTGCAAAAGTTATTTTTGTCACCTGTCTTTGAAACAGGGCATGTGCTATCCCTACATTGTTGGAATTATAGTATTTCTTAAAGCACCCTTTACTTGCAGGTATTATACATACTACCTAAATTTTTATTCTTGGCCATTGTGTGTCATTGTTTTTAATGTCATTGGAGTTCTGTGTTGCTCCTATTTAACCATTTCTGGTCACAATGTGGTTTACTTCTTTCTACAGACTCTTTCTTTCTTCTTTTTCTGATCTTGGTTTGTGTGACTTGCTGTGAGTATCATTGGATTTAATGTTTGAAGATACTACTGGAATGCTATGCTTATGATGTATGTGTATATTAGAGTCTTGTGCGGGTTGAAATTTTTTGTCCGCTCCCGCACCTGCGAAATTAAAACTCGCTCCACACCACACCCGCACAAGTTTAAGAAATCATGCCCGCTCCCACCTCGCATCCGCGCCCCGCAGACCAACTCACACACACCCCACACTTTTTTGGTCTCAAACCTGCATGTGTCCAAAAACTTCTAAAAAATCATCACTAGGGCAAGTTTTTGTTGCAATAAAATCGTGAGAAATACACATTTATTTTCAAAATATGTTGCAGTAAAAAGCTGCATTTATGCACAAGCATTTTAAACGACAATGCTTTACTCAAGCAATTTATTTACATATAATGCTAAACATTTCCAAACATATCTAGTGAGAAATGGCAATCATTTGCCAACAGTTTGCATAGCATGCTGAAGGTTGGCTCCACACTGCATGAAGTTGCTTGGCAATTTAACAATTTGGCCTACAGTTCTGGACTGATGTTTGGTCATGTCAGTTCTAAAATTGCTCTTAGGTCACTATTCAGTTTAAATTGATTATATCAAAGAGAACATAACTATATTGAATTAGTTATAAAACATGTTTTTTTAAAATAACACTTTTACATTTTGCGCAGTTGGCCTACTTGATAAAATTTGCAGTAAAAAGTTGCATGTAACAAAGAAAAAAGTTGCAATACAAAATTCCTGCAACCAGCCTAAAACATTGTACTATATAAATTCTGCCTATTTCCGAAGCTGTAAAGAAAGTTTCAAAAATTTGCCCTTCCCGTAACATCTGAAGACAAGTCTAACAAGGAGCAAAATCAAGGTCATCGTTTTTTTCATTGGCAAACAAAACTTTTCCACAGATCTGATCTTTAGCAGTCAACAAATTTGAGGTGATAAAAAAAAACATGTGTCAGTCCAGTTGTTAATAGCTGTGCATTAAGTGCTGTCTTCTCCATTGAGAAGGGCTGCTAGGCTGCATTATTCCTCGCCAAGTACAGCGGTAGCATTGGAAAATGGTCACTTGCCCACCACATGGCGATTGGCAAGAGCCTGAGCTAATGTTTCACAACAATGGGTAGTTACATCATATGTAATAAGTGCTGCAGGCCTACCGCCCAAAGCGCAATGCTGGCAAACAACTTCAGTACATCCTCGTGTTTAGCGAAATTTTAGCTGATTTAAGTTCATGTGCTTCGGTTCAACACTCGGTTACCTGCACAAGGAATTTCTCAACCCACCCCGCACCAAGTACAACCCACTCCTGCCCCACCTCGCAGCAAGTTCAACCCGTACCTGCAACCTGTGTGGGTTAACCTGCCCTGCGCAGGAGCCTAGTGTGTATATTTATATACTGCATGTTCTTGAATGGAGAGATTGATTCTACGTAGGTATTGGAAATATGACCAAAGAAATTGTAGGTAATTTGAACTTAAAATGCTTGTGATAAAAGTGATGTTTTAGGTGAAGTAAAATTTACCAATCCAAAAACACATACGGCTTCACAGAAGATTCTGATGATATTTGTTTTGATATTACATAGTGCATTGTCAGCCACCTAACAGCATGTTTTATCTTCATCTCATTCATCAGTAATTTAAGCTTTACCTCAGCTGAGCAAGGATACCGATGCACCAACAAAACAAATGTTTTAGCTTTGATATATATCAACTGTTGTTCTTCAGAGGTGTGATTAAGTTAATGTCGCCCATCTGTTGTGGTGTGGAAGGTTGCTCAACCTTCTCTGATTTCTATAGTGAGGTACAACTGTGCTCATATTCCTAACATGATATCACCTGCCCAATAATTTCATTAGTGTCAGTATACAGTATTACAACAATTTTGATTCTTTTAGGTTTCAAGATCTTTCAGCATCAACTTGAAAACTTTCAGGATTTTGTATCAGTGTTAAAGTACTAGATAAAGAGGTTTTGGTGATTTTATATGGCCAGTTATGAAACAAAAATCAGGCTTACTGTTTATTAACATTAAATGTGTCCTGTATCCATGTTTTAATGCCCTCCTGTAAATTGATAACAGTGGAGTTCTTATTAAAAAATGGACTTTAATTCATGCTTATAATTTTCTTACTGTAGATTTATATATTTGATGATTGGTGAACCTAACATTGCTTGCAACAATATGGTACAACAATGCAGTGTTAAATTAGTAGGCAGGCTATGCTTTTTAGGACTATGTAGTGATTGTTCAAAAAGTCATTGTTGAAATAACTTGATAGCATGTAAATAGCCATCAGTTTAGATGCATCTATTCATTACAGTATAAAAGGTTTTTGTCAATAGGTTACTTAGTTTCAAATCCTGTGCAGCTTTGTTTTTACCTCTTAAATCTTTGACCCAGTTGCATCTTAGTGACCTTTACCCTCTGCAGCTGTGTAATTTCCAGGAGCCTGGTGCTGCTACAGCGCCGCATCTGCACCGTGATGAATATGAGATGTTGGCCAAGGAATCTCTTGAACTTTGAAGAATCCTGTTACCCTTTGAGGTTTAGTCTATTGTTCTATACCCTAAATGATATCACTTGGTTTTGCAAACTGCACAAATGCACATTTCATTTTTGTGACTCTTTCTGTTAAAACAGCTACTGAATTTTATCTTCTGTTCATGCAGAACAGAAGTTCTTAAATTTTGAGAAACAAATTGTTGAAATTCAATTTGACATAGGTCATGTCCACTTCATAAAAACACATGAATAAGTTCATAGCCTCTGTAGATTTCTGACATGTAAACTTGTAAGATATGGTTGAAAACAATAAAACATACAAACTAAAAATTTTGGTCATAGCGGATAAATTGCATGTCTTGTTCAAAGTGCCTGAATTAGTGAAGTAATTCATATTGAAATTGTTGAGCAGGTGATTTCTTGAATAAAAATGTGACACAACTTTCACTGTTTCATCATCAACTTTCCCTTGTTTACATATGATTTTATGTAAACCAGTGATTCTCAACGTGGTCCACGGAAAGCAGAAGTGCTAAATCAGCGTGGTCCATTTGGAAGTTCTAGTGGTCTACAGAGAGTTCCGTAAATCCTTGATGAAACGTTCTTGAAAATTTTAACTTGTATACAGCTTCGACTAGTTGCTCATGAGGTGTCAGCAGAGCAAAGTGGTCCATTGGATATTATATAGTTTGAAAAAGATGGTCCATGGGTCAAAAAAAGATTGTAAGAACCACTGATATAGACAAATCTGGGTTTGGTACAAGTTCTGTAACATGATCTTATTTCGCTTAATTGCGTGAAAAAGCAAACTGCTCCAAGGTGATGTATTCACTCCAACTCAGTACTGGCACAACATAAAAGCATGTGTTGTGTGTGTTGCAGTTTCTGTTTCTGGTTTGAAGTAAATATTGTTTGAAATTTGTTTGGATTTTTGGTAACAGTAGAAGAATAGTACCTGTCCAGGCCAATGAACGAAACTTTGTTTGCACATGTACAACTGGTCATCTTGAGTTAGCTTATCATTTCTTTTTTAATTAAACTGGGAATACTAGAGTAATTTCAACAAATTGTGAGTTTAGCCAAATGGTTTGCATCATGCAAAAAACAACGTTTTGTCTAGCTTCCAGTACTGATATTTAAGTAAATGTAGCATATCGTCATTAAATTATTAGATATTTGTTCAAGTAAAGTTCATTTGTAACGTTTACATGCAGTTGTTGGTAACGGTGTCATGAGGATCTAATTGACTTATGGTTTCACTGTATTTGCGTGACACAACTCATGCTATCCTTTTATCAACAATATCTCGAATTTTTCTTCTTGGTATATGCTAATATTTCAGATCAGGCTTCTTTGAAATAAAGTATGCATTTAGCAAAGTCTTTCTTGACAAGATATGTTATCAGGCATTAAGCCAATGAGTGAATTATGACATCTATGCTCTATTTTATGCGCATGGCTGAATGCCGTTTTTTAAGGTATTTTGATCCAAAAAAGGGCAATGCTGTCATGAAAAATATTTTTTGTAGTGCGTCATCAAGAACTTTTCGGATTGATAACAAGATAGAAGCTGCTATGGTAAGTTAAAAGGTTCTTGCTGTCAGGAGTGTAGAAATATTTTACGACCAGTTACCATGCCATTTGAAGAGCTCTTGTGTACACTAAACAGTTGGCGAAAAGAAAACTGCCATGGTGGCCTGTTGACTCATGGTAAATAGATGACATACATTTTTTCATTGACTTAACTGATTTCTTCGACCGCATCAAGTAATAGTATTCTGCGTAAAGTTGCGTGAGCGCAGGAATTCTCATTCATTTATTTTAACGTTACTTCCTGATCTTGTGGTCGCTAATTGGCAAAACTGTGAAAACATGAAGAGCAACCGTCACACAGTTTTGGAAAGCGTATTGCAAGCAAAAAGCCTGATTGTTTCATGGTATGCTGTATTCGAAATTTTTTTATTACTGTATGTTCGTCGAAATGTGTTACGTTTTGACGAAAAGTTTGTGACAAAAAATTAAGTTGAAGGGCTGCAATGACACGTTGTAGTAAAAGATCCGAGTAAACGAAGTCTTTTTAATGCGGTCTTGGCGGAAATTGCAGAAGGCAAACGGATCAGCTAACTAAGTGTGAGATGTATGCATGTTTTGTGTGGAACCGATACTAATTCTTTCCACATTTCATAAACGCTGAAAACAGCTCATAGAGTTGATTTCTATCGAGAAAATAACAAACACAGTGTTTAAGATGCTGAAATCGTAACACTGTTGCAAAAAATTTGTTTGCTGGATGCTTCAGAGCAAATCCTGTAGAACATGAATACGATTTAACATTTCAGGAGTTCTTGATAAGGTGTCTGTTTAATAGCTTCCGGTTACAACAATGTTGACTGAAAGGCTCATGAAACCATGAAGAATGTCGAAATCTACTTTAGTGAAATTTTATGACACTTAAATTTGTGATTGCTCAATTTGCAGTGCATATTGTCGCCCGTTTTCACGCGTGCGGTATGAATAACCGTCACACATAGTAAATTGTTGTTGCGGGTCCAAGCTGTTGAGATTAGGACCGGTTTTCGGTCACGCTGTCAAATACTGAAGCGAAAACCTCACCATTTTTTCAGGATCTTGTCAAAAAACACTTGATGCTGGCTGTTCGAGATGAAGTGGATGAATTGAAAGAAAGAATCGTCGAACTGAAGGACGAAAACTGGAAAACAAAGAAGGAGAACGAAATTTTAAAGAGTCTTTTGACGTCGGAGCAAGCAGCTCAAGCGCAACAGCTTCTCAGCAAGCAGCAAGTGCGCGTAGTTTTAAATCATGCTGTGACCACATGCGCGTTATGCCATAGACCAGCAAAACTTTCACCTTGCACGTCCACGCGTGCGCTTATCTTAACCGCAAACTCGCGGTGCGGATGAATTCGTAATCTGGTTCGAGCTTTTCAGTGTATTAAAGAAGCACCTTGGCCTCAACTTCGCGCGTTTGAGTTGCGAAATTAGATATCGAAATGTGCAAGTGAATTGATTGACGTCATTTTTTTTATAGACTAAGTCCCACCCGCTTCAGAAGTCGGCATCAATGCAGCAGTCACAGGTTCGTAATTTGAGCAACTCTCTAGGATACAGCATTACAATCTCGCTTTCATACAGAACTGGCTTGAATGTGTCCAAGAGTCTGCTGAAGCTGTAATGACAATATTTTGTGGCTTATTGCATGCTTGAAAATCTGTAGTTGTAGCCCTTGGGCATTATTTGGCTGTGGTGAAAGTGAAGCCGGGTTAATAACGTGGAATACATTGGTTGCAAGTTAACTAACTTTTATCACAAATGTGTCGAAATTTGGCCAGGTTATCTGAAAGTGATTGGTGGTATCATTGGTCCTATCNGTGAAGAACGTTTATCTCCCCTCATACCCCTGTCCAGACCTGGTCATCCCCGCGAAANATTGACGGGGAGGGGTGACAAANAAAGATTTAAAAATCTTGTTTTTAAACTACATTTTTAACAGACCGTTGATCGGCTGTTTAACTGTAATTTGCAAATTACCACAAAAACTCGGTTGCCTTATGTTCAGTGTGATGTTTCATTTTGTTACGACGTTTCATCTTTTAACTTTATGGATTCTCTGTTAAACCGGTGGGTTTCGCCGAAATGGGTGGTCAAAAACGCTCCCATTTTCAGGTAAAGGGCTAAAAACAGATCGTCAGCTTTTTCGCGAAGCGGAGATATCAAATAAAGTTGACGCCACAGCATTGTTGTTCGCACCAGTGCATGTTTCACTGTCCCTGTCCTGGTTGTTTGCGATGTGGATCAAAACAAGATCCACATCTTGTCAAGAAGCCGATTGTGGGGCGTAGCTTACCTAGGTCTGATTTACCGAGGCAAGCGAAGTATTAACCCGGACACAGGGACACGACCTTTGAACCGGGACGCTTAGCCACTCCGCCCATGAGAGAAATCCCGCTGTTTGAAGCTGTCAGTTTGAATCCCAGAACAAATAATAGTTGAGTATGGTCAAGTCTATCTGAATAAAACTTGAGGATGCCTACTTCTGAAAACCGGCCTACGTGATATTCGTACTTGGATTTCGGCCTAAAAAACAGCAGTTTTTGGTTGCCTTACGAACGTCCTAGCTCCTCCGCCGATTGCACTAGAGAGCTGTTCAAGAGCTCAAACGGATCGGCCAGTCTAGTAGATTGCACTCGAAAAAAAATTTTTTGGTTGG
>JGI24158J21664_10003675_pt1 | contig 19382 bp, 9 predicted proteins | sample Ectturendosymbi3_FD_21664 | JGI IMG/M metagenome (IMG submission 21664) | reverse complement strand
ATTCTTTTTGTTTGCAGAGAAGAGGATTCAAAGATTTGATGAAAGTCGCTTCCAGGGCGGAGAGATGAAATGAAGTGCGAGCTCGAGCGAGGACGGAAAATTTGTCCTTATTTTAACTTCATTTCATCTCTCCGTCTTCATTTTTTAGGGTTGCACGATGTTTTGGTATTGAAACTTCATCACAAAAAATAAATTTCTCTGCAATATGTAGCGCTAAATACAGAAATGAATTCTACACTTGTCTTTTAAGTTGGGATATTTATAATCTGGAACCTATCGCCAGAACTCAACTGTAGAGTGGTATTAACTGAATTTTTTTGGAGCCAGATCTTCTTGGATTTCGTTCAGGTTCATTTCTGCAGCAGACAAGTTTGTGACAAACGGTTGGTCAACTGGACAACAGCCTTCACCGACTATATTAACGTTGAATGGATTTACAAAAAATCCAGCATGGTTTTCACTCCTGTAAATGGTTAAATATGGCCTGATACTCCTCCAGTATAGTCTTGCAATGCATTTCTATATTATCAACTTTGTGGTCTGCAACTGCTTCTTCGCGAAAAACATTCGCTCTCATTCTGACTATTGAAAAAATGACAGAATGTTTCTGACAATACGTCTCTTGGACAATTTTAAATTTTGTTCTGGAAACTTAAGTAGCCTAACTTGAACTTTAGATTCACTATCTTTTTTATCAAATCGCGTAGATTCCTTGGTAACTAACTCTACGATTTCGTGTAAACACATTGATAAATGAATCAAACATTAAAATACGAGTATGAGGCAACAGCTATCAATAAGATATTGCAATTCAGCTAGAAGAGCCACAAATCATTTGTCGGCGAGCCGCATGCGGCTCACGAACCCCAGTTTACCCACCACTGCTCTATACGACTTGTATTGGTCCTGCATTAACTGCTGATGAGCAACCACATACGAAGCTGTTATTTTTGTGACTATATCTTTACCCCAAACAACAGCAAATTTGCTGAACATGTTGCTTTATAAAAACTTCCTTATGCCTGTCATGCTCCTCCATCCCCACCCTGATAATACATGGCCCATGCCGTCGCTTTCGCGATCAGAACGACGAAGACAAGAGAACATTTTGCGGAAAGTTCTCATACAAGTACAGACAATGCACAACACAAGAATTGTCCTTCCAGTGATTTGTTTAAATCGTTGTGAAATTTCCCTGCTGCAGTCAGACCAATTCTGCCAACTGCATGACTGCTGCAGTCATTATGCCGAGCGCTTGGCCAGACTGAAGCAAGTTCCAATTTTTAAGTTCTTGGCACGACCCGGCCGAGATTCGAACCACACGAACACCACCTACCAAACATGAAGCGAGCGCTCTAACCACTAAGCCACACGTCCGGTTAACCCTGATAATAGTAGCCAGAAAACTATAACTCATTTTATAAGTTCATAAGTTCTGTTGACGTTCCAAATAGCCAAAAATTACGCTGTTTGTGAAAGTTCATCCAATTACGCAAATGCTTCAAAAAGCGAAGAAACTTATTTCTCCGTTTTTCACAGAATTTTCGGTAAAGGAATTTCAGTGGTTTTCAAGGCAAGTAAAAGGTTAGCAGCAGCACATGTGATGTATGTGATTTCCATTATTGGGTTTTGCAGAACGATACAAGAAACACAAAGGTATACAGCCCGATACAAAAAGCATAATTTCAAACAAATCATGATGTTGATCGCAGAAAGTACTGTACTATGACAAATCTATGAAGTAGCGTATTCGAGGAATCGGGTCAATTACACATTTTCAATCCTGTAAATTGCAAGCAAACGCTTACAAGTGAAATGATGAAACACTAAAGACTAGACCAATTCTGCCAACTGCAGTTTGAAACACATGCTTAGACTTGCATAATTAGAGAAACACACGGGATGCATGGGCGTTGGAAAGAGGGGTAAGGGGGAATTGGCCTTCCTGGAATTTGAAATTTGACATTTTCGTAATGAAGTTTTAGTAAAAAAAAAATTTTTCTTATATTAGAGTGGGTAGTACGAAATTTCTTCACATTTGGCCTCCTGGAAAAATCCACTACTAATCACTCCCTGGAAAAGTCCTTCCGACGCCCATGATGGACTGAAGTTTAAAACATAAGCTATGACCATTACGCTGTCATCACTGAACTGCAAGACTACGATTTCAGTAGAGAATACTTGCAAATTGTAGCCAATTGCAGTATACGGAAAACATGCGAACTGTACAGTACTTTGAAACTCAGGCTATGAGCATTACGCTGTGAAGTCCGTAGCTAGGTTTTAAGGTTTGAGGGGGAAAATACATTTTTATGGGAAAAGATTTTTGTCTTCATTATATGTTTCAAACAAATTTTTCTGGGCACAACGAAATTTGGGGGTCACAAAAATGGGGGCGCACTGCCCCCGAATGTCTCCATGGCTACGGGCCTTTAAGCTGTTATCACAAGACGAGACTACGCCAAGTTAATTGTCAGAGGTGTTGTTTGAGGCACCTGGTTTGGATGAGTCACAAAGCACTTTTCGGTCGCACGTGGTCTGCACAGCTGTTGATTGCTGGCCGACGCAAATTGGTGTACGTTGCGAGATTTCTTCAGTGAATTTCCAACATTTCTCGAAAGCACAGTTAGCAGTGATTGCTTGTCCGTGTCGTCCAAAAGAGAAATAGGATATTCGAGGATTCTGCCTGCTGCGCAGATTCCTTAAAAACCTACTTCGTTGATTAATGGATAATTATTGTTTTTCGAAGTTTTTGAACTGCAACTTTCATGTCTTTTATATTGCAATTGTTGTAGACGGAATAGTGCAACAAATGAGAAGTCGAATACTGGTGTTGCATCTAGAACGATTTTCAGTGTAAACATTTATATGTACAAAGTACTACTGTGGCCCGTCTCATCGATGACGATGATGAGCTCAGCACCTCTGCAGTTTTTCTATGGAGTTTGTATGTACAGGGTAATGCAAGCAAAACAAAACAAAGTCAGGGGAACCTGTATTGCATTCAGTAACGCGAACAACATTTACAGAAACTTATTGCAAACTGTTCAGAAAGCTTCAGTTTGTGTTTCAGTTTTCGCAGTTCACACATCGAGCGTCACTACAATGAAAACCCTTGGTAATGCTTGAAAATTGTAAAATAAGGTGATCATACAAAACGTCATGTGGGAAGTGAGTAAAGCGTCCAATGTGCATGTTGGTTCGGATGAGTTTTAACGGCCGAACAGTTTTTTCAAGTCTGCTATTGAAAAAGTGACTGGGAAGTCTGAAGCTTTGAGGAGACGTTTTGGTTGATGCTTTTTCGATACGAAAGATGTTGCACTGCTTTCAGAACTGGAAAGACCAGCGTCATAAGCATCGTTTGAACTCGATCAAACATTGCCAGGAATAGGATAAAGTGAGCAGTATGCTGGCGGGTTCTTCTCGCTCGGTTTCAAACCATTGTAGTCGGGTGGAATGTCCCAAGAGCAGTCAGCACGTGTCGTATGGGCGTGTTCTGGAAGAAAAACGAGCTGTTTTTAGTAACAATTTTACAACATAGATCAGCGTCGATGATGGATCAGTACATTGTTAGAACTGGTGCAGATCTGATTCGATTCCTTACTTTCATTGCATCAATATTTAAAGGGGAGAAGTTATATATTTTTTGAATAAAATACGCCTTTTAATTTATGCAGAATCTTTACTTTAATATTTGGCTGAAAGTCTTAAAAGTGCAAGTTATCTTTACATATCTCACCTTGTCGCCTTGACCTTTGCATCCACAACGAACGCGCCACGTGCACCAACATGGCTGCGAATAGGATGCTCAACACAATCACTAATATTTGTAAGGACCTTCAAAAATTGCAGAAATAGAATATCAATAAGAAATGTATTGTCTGTTTTGATGAAGTCTGCTCGTAAGGCGGAATTTAAAAAAGACCAATTCATGCTCTCACCTGAAAAGCTTGAAAATATGTTTTGAGGATAAAGCTTTTCGTTGTTATTCAGTTTTTCAACTCAACAAACAGATTCGCTCATTTCAAATCTCTTTCAGAAACTTACTACGAACAAGCATATTTTTTCATTCTTTATCACTGGTTGGGTATTCATATTTTAAGTTATATTTTATTTTACGCAAACGTTAATATTCGATGCGTATTTATAGTTTTCTTTTCATTAAATGTCAGCCATGCCGATCACGTCCTTTTAAAAAGCTTGAAATACGAGTATGAACTTGAAATTACCCATTGCAAAAACCGCATATTTTCACCGATGACAGAAAGCAGGAATTGATTTTAACGATTGTATTATTCGTTAACCAAAACTTTTTTTATGTTTACAAAAAAGTTTCAATGTACAGGTGCATCATGTTTTGATAATGGATTCTAAAGTGGATGATACCTTTGCAAACATTTGATCAAACCGCTTGGAGGAGAACTGAGATGCTGTTACGACACGAGTTGTTGACTTATTTCAAACTATTGTTGAAAAACATATTTCAAATTATTGTTAAATCTTATTTCAAACTATTGTTGAAAAGTGTTGTTGAAAATCTTGTTGCTAATACTTACGTGTAAGGTCTCTGAAATGGTGGCAAACCAAGGTGACAAAAAATTTAAAAAAAATGCTTTAGCACGAGCAATATTGACTGCGCACTCAGGTAACTTCCATAAGTCGTTAAAACTTTATCCCTTGTAATTAAAGCAAAAAAAATGCTCAAAACTTTGTGCAAAGGTTATTTTCAGCAAAGCAAAAACGAAAGTGGAAACATATGCAATAATTTCTCTAGGTAACTATTGATTTTCCCAATGAAATAAAGAACTGCATGCCTATTCGGAAGATAAATAGCCAATGCATTTCAGCATAAAATACGTACCAAAGGTAAGTACTGTTGGGCGAACAGCATTTCAGTGGTAGGCCCATGTTGTAACCACAGCATTGGTCGTGCTCATCAGAGCATATGTCGCCTCCGCAGATCAGTGTAGCTTCGAAGTTTTGCAATCATTTTAAATACGAGGAATCAAGGTAAGAAACACAACTTTTTCAAATTTCAAACAGTTTTCAAACCGTAACGCCGTATGTGTTACTATTGTATTCATTTAAAACTCTTCTACCATTTTATGGCCTGTATTGTTTGTATTTAAAAAACTAACAACTTCAAACATCATGTAAAAATGTGATACTAAACATTGTACACTCGCTTAGCACGATTGCTAGTTTTCTGCTCATGTTGCAGATAGCTTTTCTTCAAGCAGTGTAAAAAGTGCATCCCACCAACCATTTTAACTTTTGGCAGACTTTTTACAACAAAGATAAAATGTAGTTGAGAGCAAAAAGCTTGCACACACTGAATTTGTGAAAACTGAAAGTCAATTTTTAATTTTGAATTGCTTCCCGTTCAAAATAAAGGGTTTACACAAGGTGGCACTATTGAAAAACTGCTTACAACTAAGCGCCCATAGTTATAGTTGGCGTTTTGTGCATTAGTGCTCCAATTTCTAACAGACACGTTTCCCCCGCTTGTGTTAGGTTTGTTTTCAGCGATTACGTCGACACAATTCTTGCTAACTGCGTCTTGATCGGCAACAGGGTCAAATAAATTGTTATTTCGATTCATTGACATACTTACCGTCACAGATAATATTCCACAACTTGTATCAAGCTTTTTCTTATTACAATGCTTACGTAATTTTATTGGCAATTAGTTGTTCAAGCGAGTTGTTATCCAGGTTTACTACTGCGTGACTATTTATTTTTAAATTACCAGATATTTCTGTTCGCTGTCGAGTTTCACAAAAACGTTATGAGCATAATCCTTGTGAATAGTATCATGGTTACAGTCAGGAAAATCAACCCATAAACCTTATATCCATTCATATTTAAGGTAAACTGATCAGGATCAAATACCAAGTACCACGGTTTCACTGCATCACTGAAGTGTTCTGGTTCTCCAAGATGTATCAATCTTTGTTGAGTCCTTGCAAAATTCCAGTTGTTTTCAAATTCCTCGTGCCGACACCACCAGCTAACGATAATTTCGAATCACGTAGTGTTGCCATTCTTCCAATGCTTACATTGACGCGCTGCTACGTAACGGAATCCTGAAGACTCTGGATCTTGAACGTTTATTACCATTAACAGGTTGCGTGCAGCACGCCGACGTTTTACGTTGTGACGCACGCATCACGGCGTGCGACACATCGTGATCCAACGTTATGAGATGCACTTTAAAAGTGCTACCAGAAACTTTCATCTACTACCGAACTGATCACGCAGACCTTGGTGACTTGTCTGAGGTACTTGCAAACCTTTTTTCTTGGTCAATCGGGTTCGCACAACTAAGAGAATTAAGAGATAAGCAGAGCAGCAGCTTACCACAACACAGAGTTCTCACCACAATTACATGCTCTGATAAAGACGTTTCACATTGAAATCAACGTTGTTGGTTTGCAGTTAGTTTTCTGCTGCTAAGCGTTTAATAGTTGGACATATCAGGTAAAATAGAATGTATTTCTAGGTATAAAAATTAATTGTTTCATGTTGAAAATGGCGATATTCCAGCAACAGCCCTAAAAAGGGCTCATAAAAAGTGCAAACTGTGCAGGAAGTGTGGCAAATGCAAAGACACTATGTTGTATTGTGTGTGGGGTTTCACGATGCATGCTACCTTGTTTCCACGAACCTTGAAGCATGTGTAATTTGCCTTTATGTGTCGTGCCACCATTCCTTGTTTTTGGGGCAATCACGGTCACCATTCACTGTTTTTATTTGGGCATTACAGTACAATTCACTGCATTCTGCACTCGTGCTCCAGGCAAAAAAACGATGGATGTTGAGATTTACAGTAAAAAAATCAAAGTGAAAAAACTTGTATTGGTTACAGTACCCGATTTGCAACAAAGTCGTTTGCAAATGGCGTGGGAATTTGTTTTTCGCACGGGATGTGCCAACTAGCAGTGGTGGGTTTAGGTGTGGGGGGCCCGAGGCAAGACTAAAAAGGGGAGCCCTTTGATGACGTCATCATACTCAGCCAACCGTGATAAGCACTTTTGATCAAGCCTAAGATACGGCCACCCAAGGATACGTTTCTTAGAATACGGCATGACTGACACAGCAGAAGGAGAAAATGCAAAAGGGTGTTCATGATACACAACTTTGAAAACACTGAAAGTTGGAAAGACAAGGCTTGCAACACACAAAAGTTAGGCAATAGCAAGTTGGCATCGGCCCCACTTGTTTATTTTCGCGCCCCATTTCTCAGCATTCACCATCAATAAACTACAACGTTTACCCCTTTAAAAGTTTCACACTTTCCCCCTTAGAAAAATGTTTGGTAGTTGATATCATCCGTTTGTTCACATTCATGTCTTTATAGGAATCCATGAAAGTATAAACAACAACCAAGAAGATTTAAAACACTAAATTTGTTTTAAATTTCATCCTTTTAACTAAAGAACATAGCATACAAATACATCCAACCTGAGAATCGTTTTGGAAAGCTTTGAGTCTAGATGAGTCAAGTATGCCTTCATTTTGCATTGACACTAGTTGTTTGAACAATGAGCAAAAGTAGGAAATAATCCATCATATACCTTATGGCAAACATTTCTGTTAGGGGTCCCTCTGAAAAGAAGGTACTTACACATTACACTTGCTTTTGATGTCCCCTGTGAAAGCAAGGTACTTACACATTACAAATGATATTGGGAATCCCCTTAAAAAACAAAGTACTTACACATTACACTTGCTGTTGGGGGCCCTTTGAAAGCAGATTACCTTCAAATTGCAGTTGCTGTTAGGGGCCCCTTGGAAAGCAAAGTACCTGCACATTCTAGTTTCTGTAGGGGAGGCCATTTGAAAGAAGAGCACTTATTTCTGATCTGCTTTACAGTACATTATATGAGTGGATAATAAGTTAAAAAAAAATAAGGAAAATTTATGCACGTAACACCTCAAGGGGGGCCCCCAAAGCGGAGGGCCCGAGGCAAGTGCCTCGCTTACCTCCCCTTAAACACACCACTGCCAACTAGGGATCTGTGGTTACCGCGTTGTAATATGACACAGTGATGTCGCAGAAATAAAAATGACACCATTGCAGGTGGTACGAAATAAGATTTCTCATAATGTCTCAGTTTTATTCGTAGCTCCACTGGTTTGTAAGTTATGGCCCCAAGATTAATCGAAAACCACAAACCAATTTAAAGCCAGACGGTGCTTCTCGCGCTGCACAACTAATTTGCGACCAGACACGACACTGCCTTGCGCCAACGGCTCGCACTGTAAAGTATTAGGCACGATGCCACAGCATCGCACTCAACGTGTTAAGACTGCCTATGTACTAATCGGTTCAGTTGCCTCGCTACACTCGTCCGCACCACGAAGCAACTCTTCTTCTTCTTTCGTTTGAGCGAGTTCTTCTTTTATCCACTGCTAGCCCGCCTAGATATCGGGGCAGGTGTTGAGCAGCCATTCGGTCGTCTCATCGTCCAAAACCATCAGGTGTGTAGTCTGTGGGGGGGTCGATGATTGGACAGTGCAGGACGACATGGTCGACGGTTTGTTCCGCGCCACACTTACAGGTCGCAGAGGAGGCCATACCCCATGTGTACAGGCAGGAGTGGAAACGTCCGACAACGGTGCGGAAGCGGTTGAGCCGGACCCAGGCTCTTCTTGGGAAGGTCATTCCAGGGGTGTTTGTACCGGTGTCTGGAACTGAAGTCCGGAGTTTTGTGGGGTTGTCCGCCCACTCCGCCTTCCATTGATGATCAGCCCACTGCGCCGCACGTATGTTGTTAGAAAAACTGATGAGTTGTTGTGCGGCGGGTACAAATGGGTATCTCGATTTAAGGCGCTGTGCAGTTGCACCAGATGGACGGGTGAGCGCTGAGTGGAGCAGGTGGAGCAACTGAAGGTTGGTATAGAAAAGTGCGGTTCACATATTTAGCTGACACAGCTAAAATGCTCATACTGTACGGTCGACTTGCATTGAAATCACATCCTTCACTGCTTCCAAAAATATTCACAGTCATTTATCTTCTTTTCTACCGAAATGACTTCTTCCACAGCCCGTGAATAAGATACGTAATCTTAGCAGAGTATAAATTTCGCCTGCGAAAGAAGCATCTGCAACTCTTATTCAAATAGAAAGATATATTTTGCAAGACATTATTTATTGTTTTATCGAAATACCTGGCGACACTGATTTTTTGAAAACGTAGAATTATATTATCAACGTCTGAAAAGAACCTTACGATCCTTTTCAAATCGCGTCGGGTTAGAACCACCGGTGACTTTACGTAAGTAAGTTACTCATTTTGTCTGACGCCACATGAACCAAAACAGACATTTTTATCTGCAAATTTTTTACCTACGAATGATGCAACCCGGTGTGTCCCATTTTTTTTTCACGAAAAACTTGTTTCTAAGTAAAATCTACCAAATTCCTTTCTCCTATTTTAGGAAGGTCATCACGTAAAATAACGCAACATCGAAAATTGTACTGTATTGTGTAACGTCTTCAACTGGAATATTTGAACGTTTTCACGGTGTCGATGATTTTCAAATTTATTCAACTTTTGTTTTGGGAATCGGACATTATGTATTGCAGGAGCTGTACATTGTTAATGTAACTAACATATTTTTCTAGCACTGCTGCTCCATTTGGTTCAAAAGGCTGGGAAGATTTTAACAAATATTGTTCGAGTGATTTGTTATGTATATATTAACCCAGATAACCACGCTTTTGTGATATTCTGAGGAGAATGCAACTTTATTATGTTACAATGTAAGCGTTTCATGATTTCCATTTCGAAAAAAGCTCATCTGACAATATTGTTGTTTTGTGACAACAACTATTTTTGTGATCTTCAAACCGCAGTTCTTTTTCAGCAAAGTTTTTCAAATTCCCTTCCATTTTTTCGGTTTTTGAACCATTATGTAGGTATACATCTTTGCTCGCAGTCCAACATATTCAGTAATGAACGGCTCAATGATTCCTTCTTTTATTATTGTAGGAACTCTACCATTCAAACCAAGAGGTATTCTAGAATAATGGCTATCTCTGTTATGTCAAACCTAACATCGTTTGAAATGTCAGCGTTAAAATTTTCACTCTCAGCCACGTACGAGGTACGTCAGCGAGCCCGTGTAAGTCATTAGTAATGCACACGGATCTTCATATTTGAGTTTCATAAACTCATGATGAAATTCATCAGTAGGTTTGACAAAGCAAAAGTCAACGTTTGGACATACACTGGCTAAAGTGGGGTCGTTTTTTCACGTGCATGGGAACGATTGTACAGTGGTGAATGATCAGTTTTGTACTTACGAAGACACAAATTTACAAATTTACTGAAGTCACTGATCAAAGTAAAGGGTTGATTATGAAGTTGAATTTTGCACCACTCAAATGTAATTACTATTTCAAGAGTGTTTCATCGCGGCGAGTACAAAACCTTTGCAACAACGCAGAACTTCCAAAAGATGCACAAGGTCTACTACAGCTTTGCTTTAAATGTTGCAAAATGCTTGCGCGAAACGCACGTTACGTTTCGGTTGTTTATCAGTCTCCTATTGAGAAACAGTTTATTTGAAATTAACTCCTTCGACGAATAATGATCTCAAGATTTCATTTCATCAATGCTTTTCAACCTTTCTGATTTTTGCTACTTGTGAAATTCAGTTCATATTTTCGCCTTCACTTACCACTCAACCACCAAGGTTGTAACTAGTAGGTCTTAGGTTTCAAAGTTGACCAGCAAAACTAATCTAAACAGACTAACAAACCAGCCACTTTCACGGACGTCAGACTTGAATAACTAAACCGTTATAAGTTTTCCTTCGGAAATCACTAAATTGTTTTCTTTCTGGACAGAGCCGTGCCTCAATAAAATTGCAGTGTGAAAATATTTTCTTGGTGATTTAACCTTTTGGCACGCAACAACAATAGGTTGTTATTCAATATGCCTCGGACCGTGCCAACGCTTGGGTTGACCTGGGCGTGCAACGTAATGCTGGAACCAGTGACATAAATCCTTTTCTGGAGAGAAATGGCGATCTTCAAAATTTTTACTTCAGCATTGAGCCACCGAAGACACAAGCCGGTAGATATTTGTGTTGTTCAACCGATACTGTTTGCGGAAATCTTGAAATAAAACTGCTGTATGAGCAGTCTTATAGGCTTTGAAACTTAGGTAAGCACTTACGCGTGTTTACAAAATGTACTTCTGTGGCATTGTGGGGTTTAAAATTGCGTGATGGTTTTATCCTCGATTCTTGACCATACGCAATACAAAAACATCTACAACATTCACCCAATTTATATTGGATTCACATTTAAGACAGTGAAACAAAGCAACTAACTAGTAACTGCAAATAAGTTTTGAATATACCCACTGCTATCGTTTGTTGTGGCGTGCACAAGCAGCACTGCAATCAAGGTAATTCCGCAAAGTCTCCATCCATTGAAGTGTGAGTGCGACATAGTTTTTTAATTATTTTAACTTTTAAAAGTTAAAGTCACAATTTCCGTCTATTGACAGCAGTGCTTTTGAAGAAGGCGTGAGACAGCTTGAGAAGCCTTTAGTTTACCTGGAACAAATCAAAGATTTAATATGGATTTGATATTTTCAGGTTCTAAATCTGGACAATGCGAAGCTTTGTTTCAAGAGAAACGTATGCACTTCATTTTGAAAAACACATGTGAATTTTTAGGAAAACTTTAATAAATGTTTAACGCTCTTAACCGTGATCAAAATATTAGAAGATGGGCATTTTTATAAACGCTGAATATTGTGCTACACTCACTATTTTCTATAAAACTTGTGCATGCGCAATATGAGCATGTTCGAAAGATGAATGTTTCAAGTTCGAAATTACACCGGATGGGCTTTTCACGTCATACTGTGGAATTTGATAAACAACATAAAGTTGCTTTGATGACGCCGCCTATCTTTGATTATCTCAGGCCTGCGCTAATGCGTGCTGTAACATCTAGGAACAAGCTATCATTCACTGTATTTGAAATAGGACAAAATGTGACTAACAAAGTTGAACAGACAAATTTGGGCTGAAAGTTCAGCCTCATTATTTTATAGTTATGCTGCTTCGTAGCTTACATCTTAATATATGTTAGCATAGCTNTACAATTTTTACGACAAAAAGCATTTCCTCGAACACTATTCTGGATAAAGCGATTGGTTTATATTTTACAACCTTGTTTCATACCATTTCTACACATCTGCCACTTTCACTTAATCTTATGGTTTTAGTTAAAGTGCCAATATGTTAAATTCCCAATTCCTTTTCGCTAGGAAAACTTTCGTATATCCTTTACGAACAGAAGTAGGAAACGTCTCGGCTTCGATTACGCAACGCTGCTGTACGGAATGAAAGAGCTGTACTTTTTTCACGTAAGAGTAGAAGATCGATTCTCAATTTTGCGTTTTTCTGTTCGGAGTATATTGTTGCTCTTTGCTGGTCTTTTTTACATAGAAACATCCCTGGACAACCCAGCAACCTAACAATCTAATTCCAGATGTTTTTGACAGACCAAGTGTTTATCGAGCATTTGTAAAAACAATAAAAACTAAGAACATATCTACAGTACATTACAATGCTAAACAATAATCTTTTATTTACATGTTTAAAGGATTTTGAGAAGTCTTTGCTAAATATTCATAATTGCTTAAATATTGGCTTGCAAAAAAAACTTGTGCTAAACACTGTCTATCGAACTATCGAAAGGAATATTTTTACAGTCAAGAATCAGACACTACAGCCTTATCAGAGTATATATTTCGCCTACTAGGTAAGCATCATCAGCTCTTATTCAAATAGAATCTGGGCAAAACATTACACTTTGGTTGTTGGTAGAACAAAAATTACTTGTGCAAAAAAACACCAACTGCTGTTTCGCATGACATTACATTTTGAAGATAACAGTAATTCGTACCACAAGAACCTTGGCATCATTTGTGGTGCCTGGGTTTGTGCTTCACCCTTCACTGCATTCTTCAATGATACACATGGTTGAGAAGTTACGTAACAAAAATCTGTGAGAATTTTTTAATCCTTTTGTTGTTGCAATGACTATTGCCCTTTAAACGTTTCATAAACAGCATGTTTACAACCATCCTCAAGAAAGAAGAGTAGTTTTCATTGAGCATTCTCAAAATATCACGTTCTATTAAAGCTTACAAATTATGCATAAATGAATCCCCGACTGAAGTGCTAAACAGCTCAGCCGCACGTTTGAGAATCATGGAGGGTTGTCAGAGGCATTTTTAAAGTCGCATTGTTGATGCCTGCCCAGCTAATGCGCAGTCCTACTATGCCTTATCCAATGCCATTGTACAGGTTTTTTTTTATCGTCTTTGCTAAGAAAGTCTTGTGTCGTGACCTTTGCAGCTCACCCAGGAAAGTGTGACGTATTGCAGCAGTGACCACATGCGAGCATTACCTGCTAGTTGTAATTTAAGTAACATTGACTGAATTATGAAAAGTGGATCAGTAAGAATGTGATCAGACGGTCCATTTTCCATGCGCAAAAATGTGTAGAGAAATTTTTTCTTTTATTTTTAATGCTAATGAACACAGTTTGCTGGGCAATGACGCCAGGAACGAATCGAGCCAATTGGGCCAAAAATAAGTTTTTTTTGCGCAAGCGTACGGAAATTTTGATGGTTATCAGGACAACAGTCACTGTGTTTCTCGTGGTAGGTTACTGACATGGAAGTAGTGTTATTCAGTGCAGCACGGTTTTTCTCGAAAACGCCAGTGGGAAAATGGTCAGGTCGTCGTTTCTACTTCACGCTTCATTGCTTTCTTCGTTGATCCGTATGATGGAAAAATTACGTAACAAAAATCTTTAACGGAATTACTGGCCATTCTTTCTTCCAAAATGATTTTGCTGTGACAGAACCAGACCTTGCTACGCATCAGCTGAGCAAGCAAAAACAGTTCGTTACGCTTCACTGCAACGACACCGGTTAACCTTCCAAACAAAACGCGCACAAACTGACAAGGTGCATGGGTGCTTCGTGCTTCCCTGATTGAATTTTAAGCCCATGATTTTCTTGTTGCGCTGTTGCGCATACAAATGAATTGTGCTTTAACGGAGAAGTTTCAATTCCTGCCAAACAAGCAAAAATTAAAAATTGAAAGCGCTCGCCAAGTTTTTAATATGCAGTATAAATTCGTCTTGTCGCTGTTTTCGTCCGCAACTTTTTGCAATTCGAAGCAAATCAACCAAGGTTACATCCAAGTATCGTTAACAGGAATAGGGTTATTGTAGAGCCGGCGCTAGCTCTTTTTAGTGGTACGGCCAAGGTCAGCAAAAATCGTGGATCCAGGGAACTATGATCGTGTCAACTGGTTGCGACCCTGGCCTGCTCAAAAATTTGATTTCTGTATGATCTTGTTGAAGAAAATCAAAATGGAAAAATTACTACTAAAAATATGAAAAGAGCTTTACGTCACAAAAATGCTAACCACTCTACGAATTGCTCAGGTTCAAAAGCAGAACTGTGATATTATTAATTGTTACACCTTTTTGTGTCGTTTCGAAATCCAAACTGTTTGGATGTGGATCTAAACTACAGTTGTTGCGGTAAAAAACGTGTATAAATTTTTTAAATTACAGAAATATACGCATAAGTAAAACACAAGATTTGATAAAACACAATCTGTTAAATCAAATGATGTTATGGACACTTAAAGTGTGCAAAAATTTTCCCCATTCTTAGAGGGGTGAGAAAAGACCTTTGCACTAACTACAGTGCAGGCCAAGCTCATTCCTCCCATCCATTAACAAAAACTTTGAAAAACTACTTTATAGTAAATGTACACATATATTGAGCACCACAATTTGCTCTTTGAACACCAGCATGATTTTAGAACTAGGTTATCAACACCTTTTGTTATATATGACATACATGAAAACTCTTTGCAAAATAAAGTGAAACAATATGCCGCTTGCGCTGAATTGCGTGAATTATCTCAGTGTTTTGAAACTCTTGATCAGCTTCTTCATCGTTTGAGCCAGTTCTTTCAATCCACTCATAGGCCGCATTAGATCTTGGTCAGGTGTTGAGCAGACATTCGATTGTCTCGTCATTCAGAACCGTCAAGGCAATCACTCCATAGGGGTGTGAATGTATTGCGCAGCGAAAGACAACATGGTCAAAAGTCTATTTCTCTGCCTCACAGTCACAAGTCACAGAAAGGGCCATACCCCATTTGCACAAGCAGGAGCGGAAACATCCAACAACGATGTGGAGACAGTATAGCCGGGCCTACGCTGTTTTTAGCAGGACCACTCCAGGAGGGTTGGTGCCGACGTCGGGGGTGAAAGTACAGAGTCTCGTAGTGTTTTCCAACAGCTCTATTGACATTCTAAGCCGTTCTAACAAATCAGGTTTCACGCTAATGACCATTGTCTCTGCGCAAATCTCACAAGAAAGAAAATTTCTCACGGGATTGGTTTAACACCATGATACAAGAGATGGATGTGTTGCTTTTGTGCGTAGATTGCTTGAAATAGGTTTGCATCCTTTGAATAAATGGAGAAAGAGTAATTTACTTTTTATTTCGACTTACCCGATTCGTGGGTAAATTTGAACCAGGTAGTGGGGAAAGTTGAACCGAAATGAATACACGCTCCGCAAGTAAAAGCAAACAAGCATGCCTTGTTTATTAGTTATGCAACGTTGTAATTCTTCATAGTTTTTATTGGGTTCGATCTCATCTGTGCATCTCAAGCTCGACTGCATTGTGATTTCATTGCGCCAGAAACCTTCTCAGGCAATGGCTGCTGTTGATGTGATGTGCGAGGAGAGGATTGTAAGTCGAGTCACGTCGTTTTATTTGGCCATTGTAATGGACTGAACAAATGTATGGTTTACATGGATGTCTAAATCAAAAAGCAACATGCATTCCATATCAATCGTATAATTAGTTTTAATACAATGAAACAAGAGATTGATTTGCTACGTTTCTACGCAGATTGCTTGAAATACTGTGGCTTTGTATTTTGTTTGCAGAAAATCGAAAAGAAAAATTTACTTCCGTGCATTGTGGTTCAAATTACACGATGCGTGGGGTAAATTGAACCAAGTAGTGGAGTAAGTTGAACCGAAATGAATAAACGCTCCACAATTAAAGGAAAACAAGTATACCTTGTTTACCAGCTATGAAACGTTGTAGTTTTACAGTTTTTAGTTGGTGTAGTGTCATCCATGCATCTAAAGCTCGACTTTATTGTGATATCATTGGGCTAAAAACCCTCTTATCCAATGACTAAAGTGGATGTATGAGGCTGGATTTTCTTTTTCGCTGAAACATTTTGGTCATTTGTTCCATATTAATATTAGATCTTGCCGTAACACCATTCACTCGTCTGTATTTTCGGACGATATGACAGAATTGACTTAATTTTTTCGGTTATTTCAAAAAAAATTTAAGGCTATGACCAACAATTACCGAAAAAACTAGGCATGAGAAGGGATTGCAAGGAGACTTGCATAATTTTATTTGGCTGTCAACACCGTACAATTGCAGCACTCCCCAAACCTTTCCCAGAAGGACACGTGTATGTACTTTCGCAGTGTTGACAAAACATGCGTTGTCATCTTTGGCATACTCCCAAGATTTCTTGAAAATATGCTTGAGAGTGAAAATTTGGTCTGAAATGCTACTGCCAGAACTAAAATTGCACTGGTTCAGTTATTTCGCAACATTTTTCAAGGCACTTATCATACACTTTTCCAGTGTAAGAAAGAGATGCGCAACTAGTTAGTACATTCTCTCCTATCTCCCTTCTTGTGTGTGGGGATGATCATCCCAGTTTGCCAATCTTTTGGTGACTTCCAGAACGACAGGCCATTTACACACATGACTCAGCACCTCCTCTGCTCAAGGCTTATAGCCTTTGGGGTCCGATTTCATGCAACTTGCAACCTTCCCCGCTTTCAGCGTTTTGGGAGCTATAGGAAGTGTTACTGTAGTGTTATCTGCACCGTCTTAAGCTCTTGAGGCGAGCACAAGATGAATGTGTTGATTCGGGACATTAACCTAACAAAATAGCAACAAACAAGCCAAGATTTCACTAGTTCAATCTTCTGTTGCTTGGCCACACTGTTCTTGTATATGTATAACAAATTTCAATCTTTCGCTTGTGGTGTATATTATAACAATCACAGTGACTTAGTTACTCTTGGCCAACCCTTACCGGTGACAAATTTATTCACATGTGGCGCCATCTTCAGGTCGCCAGAGAAGACTTCGACTTCAATGATGGTATTGTCCTCACCCAAATGTATCTCCTGTGTGCATAACGGTATTGGTGTGACTGGGTTCAAAAGAATTTTGAAATATTTGGAATAATCTCCCCATCTGCCAATTATTTCCTCCTCATTGCTGAGTGTGACACCATTTTGGTCAATGGTATCTAGCAATAGGGGATTTTATGCCGCGAGACACTGGATGGTTTGCAAGAAGACTTTGTTGGCTTGCCAGTGATTGGTACCTATTTATGCCTGAAATTTTACGCAGATTGCATTTTGGTGTTTCATCGTGAGGGCTGCGGACCTCTGCGTTTTAGCGTCCCACGCATTCAAAGAAGATTCGGTTTTGTTCTGAAGCCATACTTTTTAAGCTACTTTTTTCCTTAAGGCATTTTTCATTTCTTGGTTGCACCATGGAGTTACTTTTGTACCATCATTCACCGAGTCGTTTCCGTCTGCAGACCCGATCAGTAGATGATGCTACAGCTGTTTTGGATAACTAATGGGGGAGACGGTTGTCAATTTTTCGAACGAGCCCCTCTGCCTAAAGCCCCAGTGCTGTTTTTGGCCATGCGCGCGACGACTGATGCGCGATAGTTTTGGTTACATTTACGCATTGCGTGGTAGTATTAACTGCCCAACTGTTGGACAGAGCGGTTGCATCATTTACACAACATTTGCGATGTCAGGGAAGGATTCATACTAAGGCTTTTCTGACGGCAAATTTGCGTGGGAGAGGTCTTGCGTTGAGTATACTGCAAGTGCAATCACGCACTACTCTTGGGGAGGAGAGGCTATGTATTGCGCTAATATTTTTAGCACAGAGAGGACGATGTCTCTGGTCCCTTTTGTGGCGCAGAAAAAGTAGTGTTTAAGTCATCAAAAAAGATTGTATTCATTCAAAAGAGAATGATTCCTTGGTCAAACCGTCTTGAATCTGAATTAAATTAGATCACTGACTTTATCTGACGCAACTGTGATAATTGGTGACCACAATGTTGAAACTTTACGAAAGAAATTTATTATGTCAGAGATCAGCATGCTTTACTGCAGTGGTTCTTTGAAAACCAAAACCGTCGCCAGAAAGTCTTGAATAGGGGGGGGGGTAAATTTGCGCAAATTTAAATGTCAAGTCCCCTCAAGGAGACTTGACATTCAGAAATTTGATAAAATCTTTACTGATTTATAGTGTTTCATATTTAAATTTGGAAGGGCTGAGCTCACCAATGCCCACCGAGGCGGACTGGATTGGCATAAATTTCGCTTATGCTGTCGTTACTGAAATACGTATAAAGAAATAAAAAGCTACAATCATTGAATCAAATAAGGCTGAACATAACACAGTGAACAGTCAAAAAGGTTTGGTCCTGCCTTCTTCATAACAAAATTATATAAGAATTCATTACAATTTCTTTGCCTAAGTTTGTTACTTTTATGCACCGAATGCTTAATGTGGACAACCTCTCCTGGAACATTGCGACACTTTAATTTATTTTTAATTCTTTTGAATCTTGAAAAGGACCTTTCGCCTGAGCAGTTAGTGACCATCAAGCTAAGAAATAGGCTTCGCGTGGTTGCATAAATTAAGAACCACTAATCTAAGGCATCAGACCCAAACGCGCTTTTGTCATTTTTTTGCTGTTTCCCTGTCTCGTTGAGGAAGAGTTCTGCTGTTGCCAGTTGGCAAAGTGGCTTTTGCTTGCTATTCAAGCTCATCAAGATCTTCTCTGATTTGCTTAGCATGGGAGAAGTACAGACTTGCGCAAGTATTCAATAGCAATCTGATTTCTGAATGACTTCACTGAAAAAAATTCAAATGGAAAAAAATCACATATAAAAATATCAATCGAGCTTTAAGCGATACAAACGCTGGTAAAACTACTGTATTGCCCAGTCACCTAAGAAACAACTATGCTTTTATTGTAGGATACTGCTGCTAGCCCTACACACAGCTCTTATCTGCAGCGAAAGCTTGCTTTGATCAGGTGCAGTGACGTAACTAGAGGTTTGAGCCAGGTGGAAACTTAGCTGAAGGGAGCCCACTGGCTAACACTCAGAAAATAGTTGAGAAACAATAGCAAATCCGGTATTGAACGGCTATACAAAAACCCGAAA